>Ga0209930_1000340_pt1 | contig 132369 bp, 156 predicted proteins | sample ThiBiot_500_biof_2_FD_183948 | JGI IMG/M metagenome (GOLD analysis project Ga0209930, IMG submission 183948) | Wastewater bioreactor microbial communities from Cape Town, South Africa - Thiocy_cont_500_biof (SPAdes) | ecosystem: Engineered > Bioreactor > Thiocyanate-remediating >...
AAGGATTCGATAGCCGTGAAAATGACTATTAGTATGTGAAAGTTTTCAGAAAAGTGAATAGTAAAGTAGACCTTTATAGATTCAAGTAGAACCTAAAGGTTTGTATGTAAAGTTGTTAGCTTGACAGTTAAATTCCTACCGTTCCTATCATAAAATTATGAATACTGCCTTTTTGATAATTCGGGCAAATACAGCTGGTTCTTCGAGAGTCTTTCACCCTCAACGATTTCGTCTATCTCTCGTTGTTCAATTATCATTTATAACATAATTTACGATGGATATATTATACATGTACATTTTCTATCCATGGAAGATCTGCGTTCAATATAAGAGTTTTATGTCGATCAGGTCAAATTTTATTATTATACGAAACATTATCGTTCTCTTCCTGTAATAACAAGATAAAATCTTCATTGACGATTAATTAGGAAAATGTGTTATTGGGTATAAATCGCATATCTGTTCTTAATTTACATAATGCGCTATGAGAGAAAAGTGGATCTTCGAAATCATTAATCATTTTTTGAGCAATCGGAATTAGAATCCTACGGGAACGATATTGAAAATGTCACGTTTCCGAAAATATTCTATCTTTTTATATATTTTAATTGATGTATTCAAAAGTAGATTCTTTTTGAATATCTTCTTTCATGTTTATTTTGTAGTAAAAACGAGAAGTAGAAAAATATAATGAATACATGCGTTCATTTATTGATCGTTAGCAATATTTTCTTTTTCTAGGAGGGAGGATGAAAGTGTTTTGAATGCTCAGTAAACTAGATTTTTTTCAGAAAAGGGTCTGCGAATCCTTCGGATGAGCGCTACTTGTGTTTAAATATTCATCTTCTTGAAGCTAAAAAATGAAACTATGATTAAAAGCAGATTAAAACGGTCGTTTAAAATTACACTACTAATAGCCATGCGAAATTCCTCAGTTTTTTCTCCCTCAAACAGCCAAAACAATGACACTTAGTGTTTATCCGTCGAGAAAATGATAAAAAAAGAGAGAAAGAGCGACGAAATCGAATTTTATTTTACATGTTTCCGATTCAGACGAATACACTTTTTCCCTTTTAGATAATTGTCAAACATGTCGAAAAGTACTACAACTATTAGAAAGCTTAATCACGTAAGTAACATTTTAAAAAGTTTTAAAAGGACATACCGGTACTTCATCCTTCCATTCTATCTGAATAAAATCTTATTGGTCAGGCGACATCTTTCTGGAAGAGAGACGTCTTTGTCAAATAACCTCTATTTGTTTATTAATATTCGACTATTCAATTAATTTTTTGGTCTGCCTTTGTGAGAAAAAATAAGAGAAAGTGATTATTCTTCTTTTTTGGAAGAACATCGAGAAAGTTAATTTCTATGGCTATAACAGATGTAATTCATTAAATAACTATTTCAATATTTATCTGTTTTTTTTTAGTTTTCAGAACCGAAATACAATGTAGTTATTAATATATTAAATGAAATTATTAAAGATCCCAGGTGATTCAATCCGATCGGTAGATCTGACAGGTTCCTGTCGGATCCGCATCGGATTTCATCGGAATCCGACGGATTCCGGTCCGGATTTCGTTGGCCAAAAAATCATCAATCGTCTACTTTTGGCATTTAATCATACAGATTCAGTAAAATTCATTCCTTTTTATTCTACTGTGAATTCTCTCTCTTTAGAAAACAATGAATCTTTGCACCCTGAAGATTTTCTCGAATTAATGAAAAACGTAGGATCTAATTATAAGTTTATTATATCTTTTTATAGCTATTTTTAGAATATCACGTTGAAAATCCAAATCGATCAAGCTCGTGCACAAAAATAAAACATTTAATCATAAACTTTTTTCTGCTCTCTCTTTCGAACTCAACTGAAGCAGCTTCAATGAAAACAAACGACTCAATTACACGCATTTGTTGAAACATAAGTTCAAGCTTTTGTGTTTTTGTAAGAAAAAAAATACACTCTATTCATTGTGCTCGTTTTTCCATTTTATAAATAATAAACAATCTGATCGAACTAAATACGTTTGTTTGTTTACTTATTTAGTCGCAAACCATCTAACATACCAAAGGTGAATGTGTCAATAGATGTTTCGATTCAATTGACAATGATAGTAAAGTTATCAGTGTCGAATTCAACAAGCTAAATGGCAAATTCAAGGCTGAAGTACAAACATTCCGATTATTTCAATCGTTAAAATTCATTATTACATTTTAGAGAGAAAAAAAGAACAAAAAGCAAACAAAAAAAGACAAATTCTTTCTTCAATAAAAGCAAAAGGATAATTATGTGAAAAATACAAATATTTTCTTTTTGTTTTTTTTGTGGATTACTTCATGTATATGAGTAGAAATGTTTGAACTTCTGAAAGACTCAATCGTTTCGAAAAGAAAAACGTTTATTTTCGAAGATCAATCGTTTTAAAATGTTGATTTCCTTCGACTAAACGTTGATATAAACGAGAAGCAACAGGAAAATATTCTTCAAGCCAAAATTGTTTATTTAATTCGTTTAGTTGCTCATCGTCACTCAATTCGAGATTTGATTCATCTAGAATTTTGTTCAAATCAAAAATTTTAGCAAAAATAACAAATCGTTTTGTCTTACGAAGTGTTTCATCGAAAAGAGAAAACAAGATTTTCAATTGTTCTTCATTGAACCATAAAGATTCGTTTGTTGTTTGCTCGTAATTATTATCACAATAATTCCAAAGAGCTTTGCAAACGAGACTCGCCAATTGCCAATCGGAATGAATCGAATAATCGAAAATATTTATCAAACTAAAGGAAATTCGAATTCAAATTCTGTGTTGTCTTTGTGTTTTCAATCGAAAAAACCTGTTGATTCCATCGTAAACTTGTAAAGTTTGTCGTTTATCTTCATCAACAGTTAAATTAATCAAAACTCCGATGACAGCATATAATAATTCGATATTATCCGATCGACAATGATCAATCGCCAGTCGATCAACTAGAAAATCAATGGATTTCAAAAACAATTCGATGAAATCAAGTCAAACCTTTGCATTTGATGAGAATATCTCGAATTTTCTGTGCTCGTGACAAATTTCCAAGAACTCGAAATGCTTCGACAACGCAATCCATTCGTTCTTCATTTCGAATGTACTTAACTAACACTAAACAAACAAACAAACAAGTTTTCATTTCATTTTCTATTCGACTGAGTTTTACATTGAGTCAATGTATCCGCATTTCGAAGAATATAACTTTGAGGATCATCGTAATACGATAGATTATTCAACGCCATTAGAACATGAACAAGTAGTTCTTCACTGTGTTGAGTTGGAGCTTCTGAAAAAAGAGAGACAAGTTTTGTCGTTGAATTCATTTCATTGGAAATATGATTTACTCAGAAGTTTGAATAGAAGATCGATACAATCATCTTTTCGGATAATAATCAAGCCATTTTCTTGGGAAATAGCGAGATTACTTAGAATTCGAATAACTTTGTTGATAACATTTTCAATCGAACGAAATTGATTTGCATTCGAATCATCAACTAAATCGTTGTCATTGATTGACGAATTCTCATTATCCAATTTGTCAGGTTTTAAAACCTACAAACGAACTCATTTGAATTTTGTCAATTCGAAAAAAGAAAAACCGCAAAAGTTTTACGAGGGAATCTAATTGAATATACGAATGAAGAAGTTTAGTTAATGTTTGTAACGAATGAGATTCTTTCATAAAAATTAAACGAGCATCTTCACTTTTCGCCATTAGATTTCCGAGAATGAAACAAATTCGAACGACTAACGCCTAAATAGTTTCGATGTGAATCAATTGCAAACGAAGGCAATTCGAATTGTTCTTACTTGATTACTTTCGTGTTTAATTAGAATTTTCAAAAACGACCGATAGGATGTCGACAATTGCACAAGTTTCAAACAAAAATCTGTATGTTGTGTTAATTTACTGAAGATTCTTGCGACATTAGTCATCAAATCACCATGAGATTTATCGGTAAAATATTTCAAAATAAATATTAAATGATTGATGAAATCATCGGATAGATATTCGCAACGATTGAGATCATTTTCAGCGAGATTTCTCATTGTGTCAGTTAACTAAATGACAAAGAAATCAAAATAGAAAAGATTTCATCGAAAGGAAACAAAAACGAACGGGTGTTAGACATTTGCTTAGTTGATCTTGATATTCCGTTTGATCTTTTAACTGAAAATAAACGAGTTTTTTTTATGTGTAAAAGAGAAAATGAACAAACTTGAAGAAGATGTTTGAACATATTTTTCAATAATTGAAATGGTTTTTTCTCGGAAATGAAACAAATCAGTTCGTTATTAACAGTTAAGTTTTTCAATGTTGTACAAAAATATTCAACAGATTCGAGATTTTGTTGGGTTTCGATGCGTGACATTGTGTCAAGTAAAAGATCTGAATTTTCAACAACAAATTCGATTTCATTTTCGTCAAGCAAAAGAATTTACCGAGAAGATTTGTGTTCAAAAACAAAGGATCATTTTCTTTACTCGAACTCAATTGAGCCGTTAAACGAATAATATTTTGCAGATTATTTGCACTGCTAACTTGAAACTAAAACGAAGAGAACAGATTTTTTTGTTTGTCTACTGAGAGATTGATTTTACTGCGAGACTCAAACGAGCAACATGATAACGAACAATCGAATTTTCCGATTTAAGAAAACTGAATAGGATTTTTAATAGTTCTCCACGTTTTTTATTGCTTTTTTTCGCAAATAGATTATGTTTTAATAGAACATCGTAGAGATCGTTACATGTTCGATTGTATTGATCGAAATGATTATCTAAATCGAAGATTTTCAATTTGAAAGTGAAAGTAAATGTCGATACTTTGATAGGCAGTTGTCATTGTTTCGATCAGTGGACCGATTTCATGTTTCCAAATGAGATCTTCGTCGGATGAATCTTCTTTCGTTGACGAAGAATCTAAATAGAATCGATTCGAATAACGAAAAGAAAAAGATGAAAAAAAAACGATTAACTAATTCGATGATGAGATGATTTAGTTGTTCGTTGTTGAGCTGCAGGTACGGGAGGTTTGGCTTGATCCGTTGATTGTGATTGATGACTTAGTTTGGATAATCTAAATTCAAACGACGTTTCTCAAGTTGAAATTCAGTTTTCTTTTGAGATTTCGATTGATTTGTTTTACCTTACTGGTGTGTTTATAATGACTGGTGACTTTTCATTGATTCCTGCGATTGAATCTATTTAATTCGCCGAATATTTGATGATTTTCTCATCGAATCAATTTACCTTTCGAATCTTGTCGTTTGAGTTCCACAGGCTAAAATTCCCAACGAAAATCTTTTCTTTTCTGTCAAAATTAAACTCGATTTTACTTTGCTAGATGTTGGCCGAGATTCAGTTTCATAATCGAGAGACGTTGAACTACTCAAAACAAAAGCCAAACAATCAAACAGATTTATCAATTTTGATGCGATTTACTTAAACGAAGACGTATCTCTGTTGATTTTGGCGAGAGAATATCTCGAATCATCTCGTGGTGTAAATGGCCGCGAAGTTGGCATGTCTCTCAACGATTGTTTGGCTTCGTTGATAATTTTCGACGGAACATTTTCGACCCACGATGGAATTTCATAGAACGCCATTGGACTCTCTCGACTGTTTCGACGTTTAATCATCGTCGAACTTGTAAAACCAGTCGGATTCTCTCGACCCGACGACGAATGATTACTTCCATTAGGTGAATTACTCATATTTATCTTGAATAAAACAATAAAATTAACGAGGAAAAAAGGCCTTTCGAATGACTCATTGAATCATTTTTGTTTTTTTCACATATTTATGCGAAGAGAAGGAGAAAAGAACGGTTTGTTTGCCAAGATTATTTTGATTTCCATTAGAGATGAATATTCATCGTGGTTGCTATGGAAACGCAACATCTATCGAATTGAATGTGGATCGATTTTTAATCGGCAAATTTTTTTATTTTCGAATAAAAATATTTTTTAAATTTAAAATAGATTTTTTTTTGCTTCGAAAAAAATCGAAAATAAAAATTGCGAAACAACAAAAAATGAAGTCAACATCGAAAAACAACAAACGGTAAACTATGGACTGGACACTTTCCATTTATTTTCTTTTTCGAAAGTTTATTCTTTCTTACTCAATAAGCGTATTTTTCATCAGTTTCACTTCAAACAGCAACCATGGGAAAGGTAAGTTGAACTTAAATTCCTCAAAACTAATTCGATTTTCTTCGTTTTGCATAGGGTTATGAAAATTATATGTCAAAAAAATGGTTTCATCCAACGAATATTGGAAATATGAAACGTCAATACATGGCTGAACAGAAATCTGCCGATTCGAAACGACGTGAACAAGAACTACGAGAGCAACATGAGCGTGAACAAGAAATCTACGCGAATAAACAATTGATGGGCGATGAAAAAGCTCGATTAGGCCTTTCGTTTATGTACAATCCACCAGCCGGTATGGCGAGACAAGAAGAACCGCAACATCAAGAACAAGAACTCAGACGAGCCGATGGAACGCTGATTATCAACAAAGATGAACCGAAATTCGAATGGCAAAGAAAATACAACGCACCGAGAGAAGCTTGGGCGAAAAATGACGACAAAATCCGAGATCAACCGTTCGGTATCGAAGTCCGAAACGTAAGTTCAACAGTTTTTTTCGATTGTTCAAAATTCTAATTCCGTTTTTTTCTTCTTAGGTTCGTTGTATAAAATGTAAAAAATGGGGTCATGTAAATACCGACAAAGTCTGTCCGTTGTACGGAAAATCCCGTTTGGATAACGATTCGAATCATCCAATGACTCAATTAGGTCTCGCACAAAGTGTGCCGACAACCAATGCTTTGATTGCTGATATGCAAACGAAAGGCTTGGCGATGAAACGAGGCGGAGCTGAACATATGATGGCTCATGACGACTTAAATCGAAGTCGAGATCATCAAGAAATTCAACGAAAAACCAAACAAGAAGAATTAAAACAAGATATCGATTTCTTACAAAGTCTACCGAAGCAAATGAAACATCGACTGATCAAACGACTCAAACATTTAGAACGACACGGTGCAATTCGAGTTTAAATCTTTCGCTTTTTGTTTTCTCTCCTTCGAATTTGTTGTTTTTTTGTTTACAAATATTATAAACTTCGACATGTAAATACGTCTACGTATCTATTCTAGATTTATTAACCACTAATGTTTTCTGTTCTTGTCGCTGGACGATTAGTAAGCCGATTTTGCTTGATAATATTTGGTTTGTTTTCACTAAAATTCTTTAGCCTCAAGTTGATTTTCAGCCAGTAAGCGAAACTCAATTCGTAACCTCAGTGCCTGATATCGATCATGTAAATCATCTCGTTGTGTTCATGACGGGTCAAATGCCATTTCCTGAACATTTCGGTGGTGGTGGCAAGTATTATGTAATATGCTGCCATCATTGATGATCTTATAACCACATTTTTTTTTCTTTTCTCTTCAGTTTACTTCAGTTGGCCAAGTGCCGAAGGACCTTCGTGGATTTTTCTCGGTAAAATAACGAATACAAAGCCAAGTGCAATTTTTAAAATCAATAAACTCAAAGGTTTGAAATTCACTCCGAGAAAACAAAAGAAAGAGTTTCTTTGTCAAATGAAAATAGATACGGAAAATGCTGTTGGTTCATCAGCCCCTGTTCTCTTCAGTGCGTTTCAGCATCAAACAGCCGTGGCAACTTCAGGTCTTCTCGGCATTAGTGTTGAACCGTTGAGTCAACTCGAACAATTAGTTCAACCGGCCGATGTCACGCCATCGACAGTCGCGTCGAACGTTGAATTCGTTTCGAAAATGTTGAATAATTTCGTGAATTATGTGACATCGTTTGTTCAAAATATTCCCGGAACATCCGAACAAATCGTGCCGATGAGTGTCATTCAAACGTGGTACAACAATTTCCAACGACGAATTACCGAAAATCCAAATTTTTGGAAACAAAATTAATTCTCTAAGAATCAAGACAAACAAACGAACTTTTCTTTTTCCTGTTTAATTCAACCAAATAAACGAAAAAAACAAACAAACATTTCTGCTCGATATATTCTTCTTATTTGAAATGAATTTTTAGATATAAAACCTCTTCGACAAAACTAAACTCAAAACATGCAAACAGACGCCGCACCAACATCCGAGCAAATCGAACTCTACGTTCCACGAAAATGTGCTGCCAGTAACAAAATCATCGCAGCCAAAGATCACGCTGCCGTTCAATTAGATATCGGCGAAGTCGACGAACAAACAGGCCGATACACAGGCAAAAACAAGACCTATGCTCTCTGTGGTTCAATTCGTTTGATGGGCGAAGGCGATGATTCAATTGTTCGTTTAGCTGCACGAGATGGTTTCATTGGTAAAAGTTATTTTGCAAAAGAAACCAAATAAATCAACAATTTATCAATGGACAAACAAACAATTGATTTGTCTCTTCGGAGTTTTTTCTCTTGTCATGTTTTCGTTTGTTGTTGTTGTTTGCATAGAAATACTTCGAAACAAATATCGAGACATTTTCAATGAAATAAAATAAGAAGAAGAGAAACCGACTTCAATTCTTTTGTTGGTTCGATTTCCGAATGAGTCATACGAAGAAAATAGGAGAAACGACGACGTCATCAGCTGGCAATTTGTTCGTCAGCTGTTCGTCGGAATTTGATTGGCTTTTGATTCTGCCATCCGAAGACTTGATGTTCGTCCATGATCATTCCTCCTCCTTTCGTCTATTTGACTCGTCCGATGCAATGGATGGAGGAAACCATCTCTGTGTCTTTTTCTCTAGATTAATAAAGAAGAAAAAAACGCGAAGAGAAAAGAAGAACAATACAGCTGTTTGTTTTCGAACGAGTGTGTGTGTGTGTGTTATGCGTACTAGAAGCATCATCATCAAATACACGTGAAGCAGAGAGAGAAAGTAGTGAACACATACCCGGCCGCCGTCGTCCTCTTCTTCTTCTCTCTTCTCCTGTCTGTCTTTTTTTTTCACTCTGCTAGTTAAATAGGCAGTGGTGGGAAGAAAAAGGTTTGCTTAACATCATCATCACAATTTATATTTTATTTACTAAAAACCATCTATCGAAACAAGTATGATTTATTTATTTATTTATTTTATTTATTTCTCAGAGAAAAAACAATCAGATGAATAATAATAACAAAATAAATATCTTGTTTATTTATTTATTTTCTTGTTTTGCTTTTTATTTTCTCATTCGAATATAGAATTAAACCAATGTCTCCAATAAGTCAAACATATTATCATGAATTTCTACGTTGTACAATTTGTTCACACGATTTCGATTGCGAGAATCCATCGTATCGTCCAATAACTTTGCCTATGTGTGGACATACGATGTGTGGACAATGTATTGATATTCTTCTAAATCAAAGTAAATGTCCTCAAGATCAAATTGCATTCGGAACGATGAATTCAACGCTCGATCAATTGCCAACAAATTATCCTCTTTTAAACATTCTTTTCGATTCAACAAAAGTATTTTTTTTTCTTTTGGCAAAAGAATTTTCTCGAAAAAAATGTGCGTTGCTTTTTAGTTATCTGATGATAACGAAGAACGTTATGGTCAATGTTTATCGTACATGAAACTTGATGATGAAACCAAATCATATTTCAATCAAACGCAAAACATTCTCGGAGAAATTGCTCTTCTAATCAAACCAATTAGTAAGACAACAAACAACAAAAGAATGAAATCGATTTGTTTTTGTTTTTGTGAAAAATAGTTTTTGATAAAGAATGTTCATCGATGTTGAGTCGACCGATGATTCGAAAGATCTTTAGTTTATTAAATTGTCAATATATTGATCGTGAAGGTCGATCGAAAGCGATTAAATCAGCGCGTAGTCTTGGCGAACGTTCATGTATCGATTTCATTCTTCATCATCAAAATCCTCAACAACTAACAGCGACACTTTGGTCAGCTGTTCGTTCTCGTGGTTGTCAATTTCTCGGGCCAGGTTTCAAAGTCTTTTTTTTTCTTATTTTCGTTTTTAATTGTAAATCTTATTCGTAGCTATGCAAGAAGAAGTATTAAAATTAATTCTATTAGCACTTGAAGATGGTTCAGCGTTATCACGTAAAGTTCTCGTTCTTTTTGTTGTACAAAAATTAGCTCCACAATATCCACGTGCAAGTAAAACAAGTGTTGGACATGTTGTTCAACTACTTTATCGAGCATCTTGTTTCAAAGTAGAGAAAACAAATGAAAATCTTACGATTTCACGATGAAATTTAGGTACAAAAACGCGAAGAAGAATCGTCATTAATGCAATTAAAATCCGAATTTCGAAATTATGAAAGTCTTCGTCGAGAACATGATTCACAAATCATTCAAATCGCCATGGAAGCTGGTAGAGAAAACCTCGTTTCCACATAGATTTATAGAAATAATCTTTTTGCGTTTTTTAGGTCTTCGCATTTCGCCTGAACAGTGGTCGTCATTGCTCTATGGCGATACTCAACATAAATCATCGATGCAATCGATTATCGATAAATTATCAACGCCCGCATCGTTTACTCAAGCAATTCAGGAGTTTCTTATTGTTCTACAACGCGCAGGCGATTCATCGAAACATTTATCTTATTTGAAAAGTGATTTCGAATCTTTGTCACAAATCGATTTGAATCCGAATGAACAAGAAACCAATGCCAATGAAAATCAACACGAAAATTCGAATTGGTTGTTGTTAATTCAATCGTTACAATCGATAAAAACAATTCTACAAAATCTAATTGAATTCAATTGGCAAGAAACAAAAACCAATTCATTTAATAAAACAACCAACGCATCTCAACATCATCATCAGCGTTCGTATGATCTTTCATCAACAACATTTACATCATCAACATCATGTTCATCACCAATGACAGTTTCGCCTTTGGGTGGAAGTAGTACAACATCAGAATATCATTTACAACCAACAATAACATCACAACAACAACAACAACACCAGCAACAGATTAAATATAAAGTATCGATGTGTCGAGATTTTATTCAAAAACAATCATGTCCTCGTGGTGCTCATTGTACATTTGCTCATTCGAAAGTTGAAATGGATAAATATCGCGCTAAAAATCGTCATCCCAACGGATCGATTCTTTCCTTAGCACCAACAAATCTATCTCAACAACAACAACAACAACAACAATCAACAACTTCATCAACATTACAAATGTTTTCTCAATCGAATCCACCGAATTTAATTCGACCAATGATGCCAACATGGAATCAACAACCACAACAACAAACTCAACATTTCATGCAAGAATTGCCTCAACAACATCACCATCATCATTATTATCATCATCCATCGCAAATTCCTCCATCGATTCTTCAAATGCATGCTCATCCAACAACGTTCGATCATCAGCCAACGCCAACGAATCTTAATAATACAAATAGTTCAAGTCAAATTCCGGTGATTGCTGCAGCTGCTCAAGCAATTCTTGAACAAAACAACGCTGCAGCAGCTGCATTTGCTGCCAATGCATTTTATCGTTATCAACAACAACAACAACAACAACAGCAACCATCTTTTCATCAAACATCGTCTATGGTTCGATTTATTTCTTCTTCTTTTTTTCTCTATTGTCTATCGTTTCGATTGTTTAGATCGCACCTCAACAATCATCAATGTTGTCTCGACCTTGTAAAACAATTTGATTTTTTTGTTCCTTTCATTCGAATGTCAACGTTGTAATTTTTAGGTTTACAATCAATGAATTCAAATTTTGGTCAACAATCATCGAATCCAATTCAACAACGTGTTCCAAATTACGGTGATTCACGTTTTTCGACATTGTCAGATCAACATAATAGTCAACAATCAACTACTCAATTTCCTCATATTGAAGTAAAATCAACATTTTTTTTTCTTCTTCAAATCGAAAATCTGCTTGATCTAAAACTAGGATTTACGTTTGCCACCTGTCATACCATTAAATGGAAATAATTCTATTGAAAATTCACGAAATTATTCGGTTTTACAATCAATTGCATCGAGTACGAATCGAATTTCGATAAAAGGCGAATCTAATCTTCTGTTTTCTCTCGTTGAATAGAAACTGATGATAATTATTCGTCATATTTTCCATCGATCAACACTTCGACTCGTTCCCAATCAACATTCTTAAACAATTCAACAGCATATCCTTCGAACGGTCTATTCAATGATATTCTCTCGACGAATCATCCCACATCGATGACAAACCGTTCTCAACAACAATCACAACCACAACAAGTGAATCGAAATGATGAGAATTTGCTTCACAATAATCATCAACATGCAAATCACTTTGATGAAGATGATTATTCGTTAATAAACGTTTCAAATAATGGTATTGCTGGTGGTTCGAATTCGAACGATAGTAGTTTTTTCTACTTTGGCTCAGCTAATGCTCACGCAACAGCTGCTTATAATTTCTATCATCCAAATTCGCCATTAGGCGGTAATGGTCATTCATTAAAAGCATAGTAGTTAGTTCTCGTAGTGTGTTTTCTTCTTCTTCGTCTTCATCTTCTTTTCGACAGCGACATTGCGTTACCGGGGGAATAAGTGTAAACCTTCTTCATTTGTCTCTTTTGTTCTCTGGATATATATTTATTCTTTGATAATAAAGCCAATACCAATGTTCGCTCGTCGATTCGTTTCTCTTTCTTTTTCTTTTTCGAACACAACAGCATAAACAAGAAAATATTCTTTTCGTAAGCTCATATCCATTGAGCAGTGTGCCTCTTTTGTTGTCTCTCATTTCTGTTGTTGTTTTTAAAACAGTGACATGTTCGACCTCTCGTTCTCTCTTTTTATGATCATGTATCACATACATATTCGTGCGCATTTGAGATAGTAAATCAAGAAACAAGCAAAGTTTGGTGATTTTTCGGTTTATTCTTCATTCTGTTTTTTTTTTGGTTTTTTTCTCTTCTTCATCTATTTTGTGCTTCTTTCTCGCTCTCTCTCTCATTGATGTTCATTTAAAGGTTTAACTTCATTTATCCACTTTATTTCGGTTTTTTTCTTCAGTTCGGTCTCTCTCTCTCTCTCTCTATTTATCTGTTCTATTGATGTAGTTTGTCTTCATTCTTATGTATGTATGTTTAAAAAAACCAGTTCGATGTGAATGTGCGTGTGTGTTGATGGAAGAAAGAGTAAAGTTATATTTAAAAAAAAGAAGAAGACGATTTAAAAAAAGATGATTTGATTTTCTTATGTCTGATCTTGAAGAATCTAGATGTTGAAATATCTGTTCGGCCATCGTTCATCTTATTTAGACATTCAAACAATTGATAAAGTTCAATTGTTATGTCGATCGATTGAAAATCAAATTGATAAGAAAAAGATTCACGAACAGTTTTGTCATTTATTTTCTCGTTTATTGAATAAATCGTCGAGCAAATCTCCGCGTGACATTCTCCGAGAAGAATTTCATTTTAGTTTAAATAAAAGTTTGTCTCAAACACATTCTCAAGGCATTTTTCTCGATTATGGTCAAATAAAAAAAGCCGGAGAATTAGTTGCCATTTATCCAGGAACGATTTATCGTCGTGATTATGATCCGTTACTTTTACCATCGATACGAAACACATTTTTACTTGCACGAAAAGATCATCTCGTTGTCGATGGACGTGATAAAGGTTTATCTCGTTCAATTTATCTGTCATGTCATTCAAGATATCCTCTCTATGATGCCACATGGCTCTCCAAAGATATTTCTACGCATGAAAATCCTTTAGCATTAGGGCATTATATTAATCATTTTCCTTCGAATGGTTTGCCCAATGTCACGTATTATGAATTTGATTTCAATTTTCAAGAGAATGAACGTGATTACTATCGTTTTGTACCGAATGTTCGATATGCTGAATTGGATGAAGATGAAGAAGATAAAGGCATGCCATCGACTATTCTCATTTCTCTAAGACCTATTGAACAGGGAGAAGAACTCTTTTCATGTTATTTAAATGTTATTCAATAAAATCAGAAATAAATCTACGAATCAATAAAACTCTCTCGCTCATATTTTTTTTATCTCGGTCAATTGAAAATGAAACGATTTGTACACAGGTTCTGATTTATTTTGTCGCTTACTGTTTAAATCATGAAGAATACACACGATAAACAAGAAAATAATAAATTGTCGGATTGTTGTCATTGTTCGAAGTGAATAGAAAGCTATAAGAAGGGGTGAAAATCGAATTTTATTTCATTTCTTTTTCTTTTCGCACAAATACACGTTACTTCGGCATGATATCTTTGAATTTCTGACTTTCCATTTTAGTATCATTCCATTTCAAAGTTTCGAAATAAATCAATCAAGAAAAACAAATCATGTATGTATATTTTGAGATGGAAAAACGGAGCTTGTGATCGAAATGGAGAGAAAGGATCCGAAAGAGCGTCGTCTTATTAAATAGAGTTTATCCAATGATAGTTCGCATTCTTGTTCTCTGTTTCTGTTTTGGCTGTTTGAGGGAGAAAAAACCGAGGAATTTCACGTGGCTATTACTAATGATTCGTTCTTTTTCTAGAATATAATTGCTACCCTCCAATTGTTGATAATGTAACGTGAAAAAGAAAATAGTCGAAATGAAAAGGAAGCTTTTATTAATTTTATGAAATCGTTATGTGAATAATTCCAAGCATAATTATATGCAAAAGTGCGGAAAAATACAGACAGTCGTATCGATTGCTTAAAGTTCACCACACTTTGCAGGATGACTTATTTAGTTCGATGACAACACAAATGTAAATTAGCTGAATTATGAATCGTCTGGCGATGGCATTGAGCGCGAAACTTTATTGTTAAAACATCCACAAGCAGTAGGTCTTTCTTACTTGGTTTATCTTATTGTATAATTCGTTCTTTTTCTAGAATACAATAGCTGATCATATTGTCGGACATGTCATGGTAACGAACAAGATCCACGATAAGGACACTTTTATCGCTTTAATGAAAACCGTATGTGAATAATTTCAAGCATAAATAAATAAATATTTATATCATTTAGAATATATTGTTTAAAATAGTTCCAGAGCAAATAATGCAATCGCGCAGAATAAAAAGCAAAAGTGCAGGAAAATACAGACAGTCGTGCCGATTGCTCGAAGTTTATATCTTGCTTTACCATGAAGGCTTCAAATATTGCTTTGAATTTTATAGTTTTGTGTTATTTTCTCTTGTTGCCTACCATGTTGAAAATAAGGAAAATCACTTTCATGAAATTAGAAGTTATCCAATTAGTTTTTCTCTCAGTATTTACTTCTTATAGATAAGAGTTAGCTTTTTTGCACAATTCATTCATAATGACAATCATTGATGTCATTTTTAAATTACGCTTTAGTTATTTTTTCTTGTAGTTATATGAATATAAACATAATATCGTTCAAACGTGACACAAGAATGATAACTAATTTATTTATGTCAGTTTTTCTTTTCTGACATGTATACTCTATAACTACAATGACAACGTCGACAGAAACAATCAGAACATTTCAGATAAGTAATGACAGATTATACAATGTATTCTACTATGTATACACAGGATATCTTTCTTAAGAACTATAATGAATTTTATATAGTATAAACGAACAAAATTCTCTAAAGAATGATTGATGACTAGATCATAACTCATTGCAGATGAAAGAAAAGAGATACGCGAAGATACATATCGTAGAATCGTTGAGCGACATCTATAATTTGCGTGATAATAAAATAAAATTTGTTTTATTTCTGTAAATAGTATTGTTATTAGTAAAACAAAATTGAAAAAATCTTTTTATCAGATACATCGAGTCGACTGAAAGGTCATAATGGTTGAATAATGATCCAATAAAATGCAATTAACCTTAACTGCTGCTTTCTTCCTCCTCCATTCCTACATTTCACCTGTTTTCGTTGTTGTTGATTACGAATATCGTTCGCAAACGTTTTCTCTGTCCTCAAACACCATTCAACCCATAAATAATAAACTCAAAATTCTTCTCAGGTAACGAAATCTGTCAATCATCGGAGAAAAAAAACAAATTCTGCTATATAACTTTAGATAAAAGGGCAATGTGATGAGTTCTTCGACCTCAAGTCGATATCGCGAATCAGCTGCTGTCACAGCACCGTCGAAAGTTCATGATCAAAATAACACCTCTTTCGCCGAAGAACACGCACTCGATGCAATTGCCAAAGAAGTTCGTATATCATTCGAATGCACGTCTCATCTTCTATTTATCTGCTTTTTTCATCAAGGCCGAACTTCGTCTTCAACATCAACGTGAACAAAATCGCGAAGCACGTCAATTACGACATAAAGAGTTAGAAAAAAACGCCCGCGACGTAAGTATCTCTCACAGTTACTTAAGTGCTTTGCATTTCTTATCTAATAAAAACAAAACACAAAAAACTATCTAAAGGAAACAACTGGTGATGATTCAGAACTAACTAACGATGAACAAGAAAATGCACAGGAGGAGATTCAAAATGAACATAAAAATGAGCACAAGGAGGTGATTATTTTAGCTGGATTTCGATTGCTAAATGCTAACATCGTGCTTATTAATAACGAAAATTAGATTTCGACCGATTTTTTTATTAAAATTTGCTTGGGCAAAGATTGATTTCGACTGTTTGTTAGGATGATCTTGGTGATTCGACATCAACGCCAACGGGTTCAAGTCGGGTAAATTGAAAATTTCTGTTTTAATGAGTCGAAATTGAATTTTTATTTCGTTAAGTCTCGTCTTTTGAGTCTCGACGGAGTCAATTCTAGTGCAATGGGAGCCAACAATTCGTCGTTGTTACAAAAATTCCTCAACGGTGACGTCGATCTTCGCACAATCGAACAGCGAGATTTACGAGTTCGTGTGTTCGTTTTTTGTTTTTCATTTTCGATAGATTTTCGGTTTTCAGCGTTTACTCAGCGAACTCGAAACGAAATACAAAGCGGCGATGATCGCCAATTCGAGCATTTACAACGAAAAACAAGCTTTACGCTATCAAGTCGATACTTTCAAAGATATTCTCGACGAACATTACGAAACATTGAGTCAAGCCAAACGACAATACAAAGAAAAAGCTCGAGTAAATTCACTGAAACTTTCATTTTCTTTGATTTAAATCTTTGTTTTCTCAGGATTTCGATTTCCAAAAACGTGCTCTCAACGATCTTCAACAAGAAAACAATCAACTCAAAGAGATTTTAGCTAGTCGAGAGAAATTAATCGAAGAATCAGGAATGTTTTTACTTACAGATAATGAAATCAATGGACATGATGAGAAGCGAACGTCGGTCTTACCGGCAGGTCTTGTTGCTCAAGAAACTCTAAGTTTACTCAATTCACTTGGTAAAGGATCGATTGATGACAAATTAAAACAATTGTTAACGGAAAAACAAGAACAAGCCGAACAAATCCTTCAGTTAAAAGCCGAATTAGAACAAGAAAAAGAAAGATTCAAAGAATTCGAACAAATTCTCAAACGAAATGACTCGCAAACAGCAACAAATTCAGTTGAAACTGAACAACAAAAGCAATTAGTCAAAGAACTCACTGAACTCAGAAACAAAATCCCACGATTAGAAGCTGAGAACCTTTCAGTTCAACAAGAAGTAAAAAAAAAACAAACTTTGTGTGAATTGAGTTGAGTTCATTTGTTGTGTTTTTTTTTCACTCAGAACAAACGGTTCGATGCGCAACTTAAAAGACAAAAACAACAAATCACAGAAATGGAAGCGATTGAAGAAGAGCTCAAGCAAGAACGAAGAAAACTACAAAAAGAGGTAGATTCTCATCTCATTCTTTTCGATTTTCGACTTAAAATGATAAAACTCGAACTCGTAATTGTTGTTAAATAGTATCGTGAGACGAAATCACGATATGATGATTCTCTTTTGGAAAATCAACGTTTACAAGATCGAATTGACTCGATGGAGTTCGTCCGTCGAAATTACCATTCGTCTCGTCCTTCGATTCTCGGCGGCGGCTATTTGCCAGCGCCCGCCTCGAATCGAACGGCTCGAGCTCCGTCCGTGTCTCGTTTCAATTCGAACGAATTGGACTCGGACTCGTCGATCCCGCCGCCATATCGATCACGGGAATCGTCGGTCGCTCGACGAACTTCTCGTGATTTTTCCGCGGACCGATGGTCGACGAGACGAGACTCGTCAACGGCCAATTCGTACCTCGAAAACGACTCGAGATCAAGTAATAGACTTCGATCAGATCGTTGGTCGACTTCGATTTCTCCTAGTCTCAACCTTTCGTCACTTCCAGGTAGACAATTTACCTGCATTTGATGAATTTGCATGAAGATTTCACCGGAAAATGAACGAACTTTTCCGTGAAATTTCTTTTGGTTAACCGTGTGGTTTTTTGTTTTGCAGTGCGCATGGGGTTTTGTTTGACGAGTGGAAAGTGGACAAATTTTGATTTGACCCTTTTTTTTTTAGTTTCGCGCCGCACGTGAAGAACTCGACAGCGAACGAACACGCAGCGATGTTCTCCAACGCGAGAATGAACGTCTACGAATATCACGCAGCAAACGAACCACTCTGCTCAACCCAATCGACGATCCTTTCACTCTCACAACTCTCGTTGTTCCACGATCACGAACAAATTCGCCTTTGCCTCCGCCAATAATTACAAATCTAGACGATCCTCCATATCATCACCCTTCTTCGCCGGAATCTACTTAAAATTTTGCTTTGTTCCTTCTTCTTCGTTTGTTTTTTTTAATCAGTTGTGATGTTCTAGAATTCGTTTTTGTTAACTATTTATTTTCTGCTGGCTCGGCAGGCATTCGCTTTCTTGTCGTTTTTTTCTTTCGATTTTAATAATTCATTTGTGTGAATATGTACCTTCATCTTTGTTTCTCTTTCAAACCCAAACGCGTTTGAATAATAAGAATTCATGCAGAAGCTGCTTCTCGCCTATGTTCATTCTTTTTTTTTTGTTCCTCGTTTTTTGCACTTTTTCTTTTTCTTTTTTTTCTGAATAAGCTATACATAATTATACACATGCGTATTGAAATCAGTATTTTGAACTAAGCGAGAAAAAATAAATAAATAAATAAATAAATAATTTCAATTAAATGTCGGTTGTTAAGATTTATTCTCGAGCAAAAAAGAAAAAGAAAAGAAAAAGTCTAGCATTGCGTTTCTCATAATGACACTCGAACGGATTAATATCGTTAGCAAAACAAGGAAACGTTTGTTTCCATGGTTGTTCATATAGACAACAACTGAATTGTTGAGAGAGTTGTTGTGCTCAAATTGCCAAGACAGACGATGGGTAATGGTGCATTTTGTAGTGCAGTCGAACAATATGACGAAGGAGTTCAAATACCAACGCCGAAACGACGTTTTTCTACACCAGTATCACTTCCATTGATACAACCTAAGAAAATACCTGTGATTAAACCAGTAATAGAAGACGAAGAAGATAGATTTATTGTCAAGAGTAATGCTGATCAATATTCATCGATTTGGAATTATGATGCTAAAGTGAGACAAAAAGAAAAATGTTCTGATTTTGAGATCATTTTTGAAAATGATATTTCTAGTTGTCAAGTTCGTTTAATCCAAGATTAAAAGCTGAATTTAATAAAGCTGAACATCATCAAAAAGAAAGTTTAGATACAATTTGGACGAAAAAGAATTGCGTTAGTCTCGATACGACTCAAGTCGAGTCAACATTAAGCACAAAAACACATTCTTGTATTAATCTATCTTCATCAGAAAGAATCGATGAACTCATTCGAAATTTAAACACAATTCACACACAACTCGATGATTCAATTCGACAACGAACTCAACAAATTTCTCAAGAAACCGAATCTGTTCTCGCTCATATTATCAACGAAACTCAAGACGAACAACAACGTCTGTTAATCTACGCCAAAGAACAACAAACCAAACAGGATGAACATTATCGAGATTTACTACAGAAATACATTTCTCAACTCGATCAAATGAAAGCCGAAGATCTCAAACATTTACAAGACGAACTTCAAGATTGTCGAGAACAAATTATGCAAGTTTCACAAAAGAAAATCATGACCGTCAATGAACAAGCAAATACGATGAAATCACAAATTGTCAATGAAGAACAACAACAAGCAACAATGAAGATTTCTGCTGTGAATATTCAATTACAAAATCTGACGAATGATCAAACATTTCAATATCTTGGCACAGAAATCAAAACACAAACGAATGTGACGACCAATGCAAATGTTGGAAGTAAACTTCTCGGACAAAATTGTACTTGTGATTATTTGCAAGATGTGCCAACGATTGAGATCAATCACGAACGACCATCATCGACAAAGAATTATACGAAAACTGTTTATACAGAAGTTAAAAATCAAACCGAAAGAAAAACTTCTTCGAGTCAAAAATAAATTTACATCTGTAGAAAAGTCGATAGAATAAAGTCAAATCACTAAAATGTTATTCGAAATTGAAATGCTTGAATCACACTTTGTAACATGTGACTCATTGAGCCTAAAGCTTTTCGAAACAGTCTCAATGCTCGAGAAAACGGTCCATCAGGATGAACACGTTGTACATGTTCTTCTAACACATTCATATGCGATCGCATTGAATTTATCGTCAAACTTTGTTCAAGCAACGATTCCGATGTTGATGTTAACAGTTGAAGTTGATTTGCATGTTCTTCAATTGCATCGACACATTCGATTGCAATCGGATCATCGTGTAACAAAGGATCTTGACGAAGATTTTGACGAAGATTCTGCCAGAGAAGTTGATCGGCCACTTGGCACGATGCATACGTATTCACCATTTCGCGTTGCATATTTTGTAAATCAACTGCGACTTCAGTTTTATGTTCATCGCTAAGAATTCGACTGAAATTCAAGTTTATTTTATTTTATTTCATTGAAATCGAATAGAGATTGTCAATTACCGAAGTCGATTGATAAGATTTCCTCCATGTCCAATACTACGAATTGAACTTTGCAAAGCACTATTCACATGTAAACTTGCGTCAACATAACTTCGGCCTAATGACTGACTAAATTCATCTCTCATAGTCAAAAGAACATTTTGTGCTCGTTCACAATCAACCAAAGCATCGTTAATCTCATCAGGAAAATCATTGGTTTCGATATGTTCGAATAGATCATCGTTATTCACCAGTTGATCATTCTTTAATTTTGAAAAAAAAACAACAAAGACAATTGACTAAAATTCGAATAACGAATCGTTCGTCTTTTACTGTGCTCGTCATATTGAAATATTTTTGTGATAACGAGAGAAAAGTCACGTGCGACCCTGTGGATTGTTAATAGACGGAAAATACCTAAGCTGTCTATTGACTTGAAATCAACGAAATATTCGATGTGCTTCGTCGTTTTTCGTTTTATCTTTTGACTCGACAGAATGGAATGTCAAAAAGAATGTGCAATGTCATCGATTTACATTCGAGATAAAAAAAAAAACATTTAATTTTTCACTAAGAACAAAAAAAGATCGTCTGGAATTCTTTTCTTTCAACGAACCGATGTTCATTATCACTCTCTTTCTCTCTCGATTCGATTGATAAAAATGATTTATGGAATCAATAAAGTCTGTCATCTTTTGGATAGATGTCATTATTTCTCATTGAGTTTTTTGTTTGCCAATGTAATTGAACGGCAAACGAAATGAAATAAATTAATTTCGAATAAAATTCGAATTTAATCAGATTAATTAAAAGTCGAATAAAACAAACGATGAAGACAATCAAACTGATTTGTCAGCAATAGTTTATTCATTGGTGTTCAAGCCTCTATATTCGATTGTTGATAATCGAACGAAAATGTGCGTTGAAAAAAGAAATTTGAAAGAAATTTCACCGAATGTTTTGCTCAAAGTTCATAAGAAGTTAATCAGTATGGAGGATCGAGAACAGTTTGTCTAGTATGCCGTCGAACCAATGAGAAATGCGTGAACGTAAGGAAAAAAACTTGTTCTTTGTTTGACGTATTTCTTCATTCATTCACGATTCAACATTGTAACCGGTTGCGTATATAATTTATTTAAACGAATTAAAACAAATCGAAATTCATTTTTTATTTTCTAGATCATTCGAACTTGTTTTTTTTACTAGTCGTTGCATCTCTTATCCTTTCGTCTTTCCTATATTTTACTTCCTGTCTAATAGATTAATCTAATTGAAAAAGCAAAGAAATGTCGACTGAAACCGACGTCAAAGGCAAAAAAGTGAGTTGACTTTCGAACGAATTGAATGAATGTCAATCGTTTGCTTTTAGCGAACTCATGATGAAGATGATGAATCGAATGGAGCTGCTGAAACAACAACAGGCTCGAAAAAGAAACCATCACCAGTGAAAGCTGTTTCATCAACAACGAAGAATAAAGTCAATGATGATGATGAATCACGAGGAGACACGAATGACGATGATTCGAATAGTGTAGACGCCAAAAAACGAAACGGAAAACCAAGTTCGACCGACGCTGGTGCCAGTGGTAAATCGACGATTTCGATATTCGATCTGTTTGACTTTTCGTTTTTTGTTTTGTTTTGTTTGAAAAGGTGATCCAGATGAAAGTGGAGATTATGATGAAGAAGATGAAGAAAATTCTGAAGATGACGGTAAATTCATTGAGTTTGATTCGATAAAAGATTGCTTATGTTTCGACTAGATTTTAAAGAAGGTGAAGGCAGTGAAGGAGGTAGCGAAGAAGGTAAAACAGAAACGAGTTTTTGTCAAACAAAAAAAAACAAGTTTTGATATTTGAATCTAGACGGAAGTGAAGGTGATGCCGGTGATGATGATGAATCGAAAGATGTGGTCGAAGATGATGATGAAGACGATGATGAAGGCGATGAAGCATCTCGAGAGTAAACAAATCATTCAAATCCGTATCTACACACACACACACACATACATACATACATATATATTGACTTTTTTTTTCTTCTTTTTCTTTATTCTTTCTCGTTAAAAAAATTTTGTTGGTGTGTGACGTTCAACGTCTCTCTTTCGCTCTATCTCTACTGAGATTTGACTGGCGTACCGTCAGCATCTTGGTTTTGTGGTTGTTAGATAGACGTTTCTCTCTTTCTCTTGTGTTTGTCTACATCATTGTTGTGTATTTTTTTTCTTTTCTTTCTCTGTGCTTGTCTCTCTCTCTCTCTCATTCAGCTGTGGTTGTGTATGTTTGCGTTCTTCGTGTATGTGTGTCGTATTAAGAAAAAAAACACAATTTTTTTTTGGAAAAACTTCTGTCTAAAACCAAAACAACAATGATACACGAAAGAACTGTGTCAATAAAACAAAACAAAACAGCACGAGTCAATTTTCTTTGCAAAATTTATCTGAGAAAAGACTTATTTAATCAGATTATTGAAACCTTGAAAGTTGACCTTAGATGTCGAAAGAATAGAAACACAAAAGAAAAAGGAGAGAGAGAGAGAGACTTATCGATTGTATTTGATTAAATATGCTCGAAGCATTTCGAGGAAATTTCCACTCAAAATCAATGTGAACAGTTCATCTATGCTGTTGAATTCAAGGTTAATATACATCAATGATAAGATTTGTCTCATAGGAAAAGATCATAAATCGTTTTTTATTTATTACTGATTGATTAGATTAGATTGAAGTAAAAAAAAAGACGAGCAGTAACAATTTCCAATTGAATGAAAATCTTAATCGAACAATTAATTAATGAATGAATGAATCATATGCAAACTATTAGTTAAATGAGAGATTTATCTGTTGGTAAACGAAGAGCATATTGAAAGCTAATATAATACCATTTGAGATTTCATCATTGATCACATTAAATGAAGGTCAGTCGAATACTTATCGATCATATTTGATGAAATCTTAGTATGAGAGTATCTTCTATCAATATTGATTGACAATGAATAAATACGCAATAGTTATTTATCATTTATTAACTTGATTCGTTTTTTTTTTGTTCTGTTTTAATTCTCATGCAGTTGAAAAGCCAAGTGTTTATCTCTCTTTTACAAAGATAAGTCCGGCACTCCGATTTCGTTTTGAATAATTCATAACATCGATGAAAAGCAATTAACAAAACAAGACGATTCATTCTTCAAGATAGTCTTATCACAGAATCACACAATCAATGTTAATTTTGCTAAAGACAAATATCGTTTTGTTTCGTTTTTTCCTGCTAAATCTTTCGATTCTAAATATTGATGTAAGAAAACGATTTACTTCTTATTTTGTACGTCAATTTGAACGAAAAAAAAACAAAAGCTATTAACAATGAATGAATGTCTAGATGCAATATCCTCATTTGTTTCTTTCTCCTTTTGTCAGTCTGTCTTCTTCACCTTGATCTCGACTTCTTTGCAATGTTATTTATTGGCACAATTAACTGTTGATCCATGTGTTTCCTTGGGAGATATGATAGATAATAAATTCGATATCGGGCAGACCAAAGGTCGACGCCTCCATTTCTTTTTCCTTCTCTTTTCTATGAGTGAACCTTCTACGATTTGGTTGTTCTCATCGTTGATAAATATGCTTATCTGCATATCTATTTACATGTCGATATCGATCTGTTCTAGACAACAATTGATGTCTTCAAGAAAAACGATGGAAACGTTTAAGTGAACGTCCGATTGAATTCGGTTGATTTTCTAGTCGATTGCTTGTGTCTATCGTGATGTAATTAGATATTTCATTCATTATATTTTCTACTAGTACGATGAAACGATCCGCCTCGCTATTTCTAATAACAAATCTAACTAAACTGATCCATGCTACTTCTTCTTCATGCCGCAAGCGACATTTTCTCACGTTCTGTTCGAGTTCAGTTCAAAAGTTATTCTCATTCAACATAAAAAAGAAAACTACGAGAGAATGAAGGTCTTATGCTCGGATAAAAATAAACTCTCTCATCATAGTTGATTCTTTTCATTATTCAATAGATTTCTAAGTCCATCGTCAGAAAAATGCATCATTTTCTATTTTCTTTCGTAGCTTTCGGCGTGTGTGCGTCGACACGATGAGTGGCAATTATATGCACTAAAAAGATGTGTCTTATGTATATAGAAAGACTAGAAGAGTAGAGTAATGTATTGAACTGTTTCTTGCTTGTCATCACTATTGATTAGCCTTTCCTTCTTCTGCTAGTTTTTCTCATCCGCATTTCTCATTCATTGATGACAATCAAAACGGGAAAGAACAAACACACACATATATATATACACAATAGAATCACGTCAGTAGTAAATGTAATATTGATCAGACAGAGAACAATCATTGATTTGTTAATAAACCTTTTTCTTCTTCTTCTTCTTTGTTTTAATTAACTCGATGCGTTTTCTGTCTTAGACACAATGTCAGCAACCGACAATTGGATAAGAATTTATCGATGGTGGCAAGAACATTTGAAATCTCATTTCAGTTCTTCATCTTCATCAATTCCATCGACAATAATTGAAAATCAAGAAGATAAACGTTCATGTTTATTACATCGTCGTTCATCATTAATGTCATTTCGTTCTTCAATTAAATCTCAAAGCACAACCGTCAAAAAACGTGCGTCATTTGGCGGTGTTGAACAACATAAATCAATAAATAACGGCGGATTTCGATATGTGCGTGATAGTATTCGAAATAAAAATTCCCGAACGACGACAACGACAACAAATACGAACCACAATAAACGGTTAGTTCATTCAAAAGTAGATTGACATTTAAAGACTTTCTTGTTTTATGAGATGTTACCGTAATTTATCGTGTTTTTTACTCGGTAAACTTAGTAAGAAGATAGAATAAGAAGAAAAAAAACGACGGAATTAGCATGAGTTTTTATTTATAATGATCTTTTGTTTTACTGAGGTAAAAACAGAGGTTAAAAGAAGAAGAAGAAATATTCTTTTGATTGATTTTGGTTTTTATTTAATTAATTATATTCAAATCAAAGGAGAACAAGAATTGCGTATGTAGATTTGTTGATATTTTGTTTCGTTTTCTTTTGTGTGCGTGTGCGTGTTCGAATGGCAATAAGAATCTTCATTGATATCATTCATCTGTCTTCATTTAGTTATTTGGAATAATATCTTTTTTTTTCTTTATTAGATTTAGTCTAATTCGACAGAAAAATGTAGGTGGAAGACAAAATTCATTGTCGAGGAAATTATCGAATGCATATGTAGAAAAACAGATATCGAATTTGACGAAGGTTAGAACTCGCGTCTTTATACGTTGTAGGTACGTATCCTTGACGAGAAAACATAAAGGTCTAGCCGTTTGACTTCTTAAGATTTGTTTATGCACATGTTTGAATCAATCTTTGTATGGATGCGTGTGTATATTGACTAGCACGTAATCGTTTGTCTGTCTGTCTATCTCGATGTCTGATTGACTGTCTATAAGAATGACGCAATCGATGACTGACTGAGAATAGATTTCTAGATTGCTTTGATATGACGAGAGAAACCTTGAATTATCGATACAAGTTGATATATATTGTGTTTCAATGGAGAGGAACTTGTTGAGATAATTGTCATCTCATTAATAAAATCCTAAGTGTAGTTCATTCATTGATTTTCATTGTCTTTTTCCATTATCAATAGACACAGTACGAGATTCAATGACAAAGACTTGTGAAATATCATGATTAACAAAGAAGAAGAAGAAGAGAAGCCCGAACAAAAGAACTTTCCCCCAAAGACATCAAACACATTATTAATAAAGCCTAGTGACTACTACTACTACTACGACTAAACCATTTTCTTAGGAAACAACAAAAAAAAATGACACATTGATTGCATAAATACTGAAAATGAATATATTAATGCTTTCGTTCGTTTTATTTTTTCTTCTTCGGTCGAATCATATTTATCTAGATGGAAAATATAGTATTTCCTATTCAAAATTAACAAAAAAGAGAATAACAATAAGGACAAAAAAAATATTTAACTTTTTATCGTTTCATATAAATATATACGTATGTTGATATTCTGTTTGATATAAACATCCGCATAAATTCTACGAGCAAAGAATCGCGGGCGTTTGTTCTTTTTTCATATTTGTTGATATTCGCAGTTCGTTGATGGACTGATTGGCTCGTTATTTGAGTTAAGCAAGCGTTGACATTAGCAAATATTGTGCAAATTCTGTTGGGTGTGCCAAATGAAGACAGAAGAACAAAGCAGAAAAATATTTATTGTAATGAATTTCTTGTTAGTCAATGGTTGTTTCTTTTGCATTTTTGCTTTATTATCATCGATGGTTGCAAGAAATCTTCGAAAGACGTGATCAATCAAAGAAACAAACAGCATTTCGACTAAGATTGATTTTTATTTTATCTCTCAACGACAAGATTTTTTTCGTTAAGGTAAAAATACAAAGTCATTGATTTCTAAGAAAGAAACGGCATGTCATCGGTACTATTATTCGATAGAAGATGATAAATCGCATATTTTTCTCGAGTTTATCTTCATATTATAAGAAACATATAAATATAGATGGAAAATGTTTTTGTCAAAGACGTAAAACATTACATCTGTAGATGACATTTCGAGTGAAAGAGAAATCCTATAAATCTATCAGGATCGATTAGAGATTAATGTTGATGTCTTTCGATTTCTTTCTACTCGTTTCGACAATAAACCATCAATATAAAAACGAATCAACTCGTCTGTGTTTATATTTGATTGTCTCCAATTTCCGAGTTCTGTTTTTTAGGAAAAATACTCAATGAGATAGACTTGTTGTTTGTTGTATGAACCAACATTCTTTTTCTTCTTCTTCCACTCCTCCTCTATTCTACTCAATTGCAAATTAATTTCTAGTTAAATAAAAGAACACAGATCAAAATTGCTTTGATAAATATTTTGTTGTTGTTGTTCATCTACATATTCTGTAACATCATCTGTGATTAACAAGGGATTAATAATGTGTGATAAAAGAAATAAAATTCAGGGTTTTGGTAACGATTTTGCCGTTAAATCGTCTTAGAAAGATGATTAACAAGAAAACGAAGCTGCTTAGTTCAAAATATCGTCCAATTTATTTTGATTAACGAAAGAAAAATAAAGAGTTTGAAAATAAAAAAACAAATCTGCTGACTGCCTACAGATATATTTGTTGTTTTCTCCCTCCCTCTCTCTCTCTCTCTCGCTCGTATTTCCTTTATTCTGATCTTGAAATCAGATTGTCTTTCTTCTCTGTCCGTGTCTTTCTCCATATGTAAGAAGCAACACGTCCGATCTCGTTTTTTTTTATTTCCGCAAGGCCAACAGTGTGTTCTGGCACTGAGACACGATTAGACGACAGAAAAAAAAATTTGTTCACGCTAAAACGCGTCCATCCCATTTACGCTCGTTCTTCATTCAAACATACACATGTTCTTTATTCGCCGGAAATCAACTTGTTGTTGATAATCGCCTCAATACTCATACTCAAATGTATGCGTATGTTGTTTATCTCCTTTAGCTTGAATACATGATGAACATTATCATCATCGTCATGAATATACGTCGACAATAACAACAACAACAATGACGGAAGTAGCCACTTGACAAAAAAAACCGATTTGAATAAGAATAGAACGCAAATCTCTTCTGCTTTTCCTTCTACTTTCTTATTTTCTGTCAATTCTACCTTCTGTGTTCCCGTCGTTGTCGTCGTCGTTGAAAGGAATTCAACGATGTCATTCGAAAACGAACAGAAATCAAAACGTCGTTCAAGTCTCGTTCGTTTCGGCAATCGATGTCGACGAATGTTTTCGTTGACCAGACTCGGCACATCGACAAGGTTTGTTTCGTTTCACACATTTCGACCTAAATATAATATCGACAGACGATCTCTCGAGATTATTGTCAATTAATTCATGAAGAAAAAAAAACAGTCAAATCGATTTACAGTTCATTAGTTTATTTTTTCTTTTTTCTTTGACTAAGAAAACAAAAAAAAAAGCAGAAGATTTCTATCGTGTGTATTCAATAATTGAGTCGCAAATCATCTTGTTCAATCATCGAAACAACGAAAAAAAGATCCTAAGGATTATTTGCGAGATTCTTCACTGAAGTATTTCTTTGTTTTTATATTCGAAGAGTAGATTCAACGACATACTTCAGTTGATTTATGTGCTCGACTTACAAAACTGAGAAATCCAAACAGATTTCGATCTACGCGTGTATCAATGAAGTATTTTCTTGTTTTGTTTTGATTAATGAAAGAAAAATTGATCTCAGACAAGGATAGAGAGTTGATTATCTCAGATAGATAAATGACATGATTTCCGACTAGAAATTAATCTTATTAATTCACTTGTTACTTCGGATTTGGATCTAAAAATAAGTCATTTTTTTTGTTCCTGTGTATCGTGTGAAATTACACTTGAATGAAATTATTATTTTTGATTTGATGATAAAATAATGTGCTTTTGTTACTTGACCTAAGATGAATTCTTTATGATCTTCAAATAAATTGACGTTTTCCTTTCCGTTTGTCAAATTAGTTCTTCTTCATCGAGTAGAAGGAAGACGAAGAAGGAGAAGGAAAAAACGAGAGAGAGAGAGAGAAAAAAAGAAAGAGAATCTTGTGAATCGTGCCAATGAATTATCTAAATAATTCATTTCAATGAAAAGAATTCTATTTTTTAGACGTCAATTCCGTAAAGCAACTACATGTGATATTTCAACTGATGAAAGTTTACCTGATGACAATAATTACGAGTCTTCCAAAATCTCACCAATGAATCGAATACGTCATGGTGGAACAAGACGATTTTCTCTTGTTAAACTTGAAATAACATCTACGGATGCAAATACTTCATCGACAGGTTTGATCACGAACTTTTTCTCTCGTATTTGTTTGTTTATTTGATTTCAATTCAAGAAGATTCCAAAGCTTGTGCACCTTCGTCAAGTCCTAATCTCATTCAAAAGTTACTCTTCCGTCAATTTAGTCCGAAAACTCGTCCTTATTCATCAACAGTTCCCGTACGTTGAACTTTGCAAATGAAAACAATTAACTGTCCATCGTTTGTTTTAGTCTGATGACAATGCTCTTTCATCGAATATCTCAACAGAAACGTTAAAGTAAGTTCAACGAAGAAAAAAAACTCAGCAAAAATTGATCAGTTGAATATAATTTTTTAAATATAAGTTCAAAGTATCGGTGCATAAATTTATTTAAAGTAGAAAAAAAAAACAAAACCTCTTTCTACTTCTATTTTTGCCGAGCCATATGAACCGCCTATGATTACTTTTTAAAAATATCAACCTCCGCTTTCTCTTCTCAAGAGGAGGTGAGTCTCTACGAGCTACAAATAAAGAGTAATAAAAAAAAAACTATATAAACAAAATTTCCTTCGAAATGTTAGAAATAACCTATCGACAGCGAAGTCTCGAATATCTATCTAAACTAAGCACTTATCTCAGTAGTTACACAAGCAATGGCCGACGAACAACAACGCCGAACACACCGAAACATTCGTGGTCGGGCTCGTCATCGTCCAATCAAGGTAAACTTAATGGCGAACCAGCAGAAAATCTCTTGTTGGCACCACCGAATTTATTATTACCGAGAGGTCAACAATCTGAATTGACTTCTTATTTATCTCGACGACGAAACACAACTGGAAGTATTTCGCTTAATAAAATTGTTGATTTAAAAAATACAACCAGCGGAAACACATTACGATTATCATCGCCATTTAGTAGTTCGAATTCGAAATTATCAACTGAAAGTAGGAGAATTTTCAATTGACAAGTCGAAATTCGTTTTTTGTTTTTCGAAGATATTTTTCAATTGGTCGAAGAATCAGATTTAATTGCAATTAAACAAATTCTACAAGCAAACGAAAGTCTCGTCAATTCGTAAGTATAACAGACCGTGATGACAAATCGAGAATTATTTATTCCAACGGAAATTATCTTCACGAATATTTTTAGTCCAAATGAATACGATTGGCATCCATTAGACACCGCCATCATGTTAAATAATATTCCAATGATTCAACTTCTCGTTCAATTTGGTGCTCAAGAAAGTTCAAAAGGTAATTTTCAATTATCTTGAAAATTAAATAAGAAAGAAAACTATTTTCATTTTATATTTATAGTTCAACCGGAAGAATGCCGTTATCAAAGTGTCTGTCAACAATTAACAATATTATCTCAACAAAATCTCGATGAAACTATAAAAAAATCTTCATCAAACAAATTAACAACCGACGATGTTCAAGTATATTTACTAAATCTATAAAAATTCTCTTGGTGCATTTCGTTCGGTTTAGGTACGTCGTTCATCGCCGTCACATGACTCTCAACAACGTCATCGTCGAACGAGCAAAGGGCAACAAGATCAATTACAGATTCAACAGCAACAACAACAACAATTCTATCAACAACGAACGTTAATGTTAACACAAATGAAAGATAATTATGAACAATCAGGTAAAAACAAAATCATCAGACTAATAGAAACAAGAAGAAGGAGAAGAAATCGACGAACAACAAAGGTGTCAAAACAATTATTAAACACAGAAAACAACACATCTGTTCTCCTATTTACTATTTTCTCATTTCCGCCTCCTTTTTTTTTAATGTTTTACAACAACCAATATAAAAATATAATAAAGCTATTTGATGATGAGACAGGAGACAACAAAAAGACTAGAAATCGACATAGTTTCCAATTAATGACGTACGTTCGTTCTCTTTCTTCTGTCATTTTGTTGTGTCTATATCTCTTCTATCATCGAGATAGACATAGATATATATGAATCTCATTTAATTAGATTTCTTTCATATTTATTTTCCTTCACCTTGAACTAAGTCAGATCTCGTCGACATAAGTAGAAATCTCTCGTTTTCTCTTTTCTTTTTTTTTTCAAACATTTCGAGTTCTTCATCTTCTTTTAAATGACAGACACAGACAAAAAGATAATCGTTATGCGAGGCCATTTCCTTTCATTGACTGATGTCTTATTGCCTCCTATTCATTTGCCTTCCAACTCAACAAATCAGTAACTCACTCAGCATGACTAGTTTTCATTAAATTGAACATTATCATTTCCTTCTTTTCCTCGAGAAGATTTTCTGCTCTTTTTTTCCTTCGTCTTCTTCTTTTTTTTCTCTCATTTTCTTGAATATTAAAAAGGCAAAAGAAAACGCGTCTTTGCTAGATGTTAAGTACGCTAATATCTCGTCTTTCTTTTCTTTTATGTGACAAATAACAAAGAAATATTTGAGAAAGTATTTTTCTCTTTCTCTCGCTCTCTTTTCTTTAGCAGTGACAAATTCTTAATTAGAAAATTAAAAAAAACAAACTAGAAAAGAATATTTTTTGTGTGTTTTTTTTTCAATATGAGACTCTAAGAGAAGAAGAATTTCATGGATGGAAATAGAAAATTTCGATCTCGAGCTTTGATTATTAAAACTGCAATACGATTTATCGGTAAAACACGTCGAAAAAGTTTGTTTTCTGCTGAAAATCGTTCGTCTGAAAGTCTTTCATCGTCATTATCATTGTCTTATTCACCGACTTTATCCAAAAGTTCTCCTCATCAACAAGAAAAATATCAAAAACGTAAGTTATCAATGTCAAAAGTTCGAGTCTCGATTTGACATAGATATTCTCTCATGATTAATTACCTAGTAAATCACGTCCGTTTTCGTTCTCAAAGACTTCTTTTATCTTGTCATCCGCTGATTAGTCAATTCTTTTCTGCTTGAAGGTATTCCGGATGCTCCGACGAACGTTCGTCTAATGGTAACTGGCTCGAGCAGCATCACAGTGACCTACGATGAGCCACATCGATCGAACGGCGCCATGGTTATCAAATACAAAAGTATACATAAATACAAGAAAAACGATTGAATCGAATTTGTCTACTCTAGTCGAATGGTGTTCCGATGAGAATTTCAAAGAAAATGCCGAATTAAATCAATATGTTCATAGTGATATTGTCAAGAATTGTTTCCTACGCGAATATGTTATTCGAGATCTTCCCGTCGGACAGAAATGTTACGTTCGAGTGTCAGCTGGAAATCTCAAAGGATTCGGTCCGTCGACTCCAGCGAATCCACCTTATTGTGTTCCGTCAAGTAATTTGCTTCTTCTTAAAAATATTATTGATGAAATGTGATTTATTTAGATTGGCGTGAATTTTCTAAAACATCACGTCCGAGTATTTGTGATCTACGTTTCGAAGAAATTCTTAATAAAATCAAACCGGAGAGATTTCTTAATGAACGTGGAGGAATGACTTCAATGAATTCGAGTACAAATCCGACAGCAAACGCAAATCCGGATGGAAATGGTTTTATCTCAATAGAAAACAAAAGGATTTTCTAGTTTCGACTTTCTACTTTTTAGAATCTCCCGAATTATCGACATCGATAAATTCAAATCGAAATCGTCGACGAAGCTACGGAAATCTTCGTCGAAATCTCCGACAACTCTTTCAACTCTATCCTCGTCTAGCCAAAACAATGAAAAGGTGCATTTATTCTTCGTGTCAATCGATGAAAAACGATCGTTTTTTTTGTTCTTCAGAGGTCTTTATCTCGTTTCTGTGATGTTAAATGGCGAAAAGATCTTAGTGACAAACGAAGATGTTTTGCCGATGGTTGAAGTCGATGAAAACTACGGACATAATCTTCTTTCGGATTTTCAATGGTTTATGAAATTAACCTTCGTTTGGGATGAATTGAAAAGCCTAAGACCGGATTTAGAACGTTGTTCGAGTGCAACAACATTTTATCTTCGTATGAAACTCGTTCAAGCTGCGATCGAACTTCAGGTTTCTTGAAAAAACAATTTCCCAAAGCAAAGAAAAAAAAAACATTGGTTTTTGTTTTTTAAAGACATTAGAAGAAATCAATAATCTCGGTCGTCTTCATCATTCGTATATTCGAGATAATGACGGAAATATAGCGTTTATTTTAATTAATGATCTTTCGTCGACGAATTCGAGTGACGCTCGAATGAATGTTTGTCCGCCGAATTTGAAATGGATTTCCATGGCGAAATTCTTCGAAACAATCAAAGAAAACGAATTATTGATTAATAATTCTTGTTTTCAACAAATAACAGACAAACTTCCGGTAAAACAAACAAATTTCTCTGAGAAATTGAACAACGACAAAACTGTTTTTGTGTTGATTTGTAAAGGATATGATCGAATTTTATCACGCATCAATGCGTCGACTAGATGCCGGTCTCTACGTAGCCTATCTCAAAATGCAGAACAGTGTCGATTGTGTTCGTGTGATGGTCAATCGGTACATGCCGGGCTCGTTGCCTTGCACAAAAATCCGATCGATTGCCAATGTTTCGAGGTAATTGAGACGAAAATTGTTGAGAGAGACAAATTTGTTTTGATGATTCAGAGAGGAATGGGAATGGTTGCATAAAAACGAAGAAAATCTATTGAATACAAATGAAAATCAATCCGATGAAACCGGTCTTTCACTTTTTAAAACACAATTTCAAGACGCTGCCAAAGATTTGTGTCTCATGCTGAGTAGGATCAGTTTTTGTTTTTGAAATCGAATAAATCGATTTGTGAAAAATAGATCTTCCTGAAACACATTTTTCGAATAGTCGAATTTATGATGCTCAAGTTGTGGAAATTCGTGATGATCTATCATTGATAATTTTAATGTCGACAGCTGATGAAGTCAATGTTCTTTCGACTCCAGCATCAACAACACAACGAAATTCAATCTCAACTGACTGTTTAACACCATTTATGTATTTACCTGTTTATATTTTCGAAGTTTGTAAGTGAAAATCGTTTTGTTTTTCGAGAGAAAGAACAAGATTTGACAATTTTAGTACAACATTTGAGTAATAATTATCGTTTCGTATCTCAATACAGTCGTGTATCGATTTGTCTTGATTTCGAATTGATTTGTGCTCAACAAAGTCAACGTGAAGCATTTTCAATCAATGAATTAGACGAATCTCGTTATCGTTTAAATCATTTACTCTCGTGTCAACAAGATCTCGACGATATTTGGCGTTCATCTCGTTGGCTTGTTGATGTTATTAATTGTGCCAAAGATAAATCCTATTCAGGAATATCATTAAAATCCTGGTTAACATTTCAACCATCAACATCAACATCCGTTCATTTGAAAATCATTTCATCTGATTGTTCATCATCGAATTATGCATCCGATTCGGCTTTAGACACGGTTCAATTCAGTCATTCAACGTTAACTTTACCGACAACGATCACATCAACATCATTATCATCGACATGTCTCAATGAATCTTCATTATTAGCAAATTATGATAGTGGTTTTAGTGATAATGATTTGAATAATCATGATAAATTTCTTAATAATCGAACGGCAAGTATTTCGACAAGCGAAACCAATGATCCAATTGAATTAACAGTTTATATTCCGATGTTAACATCGAATGCATTGATCCCATTTAAAATTCGTACGAATAAATCTTCGACAATCTTTGATTTATTACAGAATATTTTCAAACAACAACAGACTTTGTTGAAATCGATTTTAACATCGGCTAATTCAAGTTCGTTTTCATTAGTTTGGATTCGTTCGAATAATCGCGAGCAAATTCTCGAAGAAACTCTCACTGTCAATCAAATCGAACGACGTTTAATTCGGTTCGGTGGACAGATTCATTTACGTTCAAAAGGTCTCTCAATTTCTCGCTCAACTCAACCGTTAACTAAGGTTCAATCATCATCGCGGCTCACAACAACAGCAACAACACTCTCAACCAATCTAACGACTTCCAATGCAAATCTTGTAAACGAACCTGGATCTAATTTAAGTTTAAATATTCAATAAAAAGAAAAAAGAAAAGAAATTATTTATCTTTTGCATTTTGTTTCTCTTTTATTCTCGATTTCTGTTTGGTTTTGTATAAAAAATAAAAATACATGTCATGTGATATGATTAGAAATCTTAATTCAAATCTGCTTAAAAATACTTAGATTTCAAAATCATGCTCTGTACGAATAGTTCCTTTTAAAATGAAGAAGATTAACTTAAGTTCGCTTTTGTTTATCTATTGTAATGAATAGAGCTTTAGTTTATCTTTACAAATCATAACAATCCAATGATTGTCTAGTAAACAAAGATTAATCAGTCCGTTGGGAACATCAATCGAAAGTTTATCTTGAATTTTTCCATTTCGATCAATCAAAATGATTTTCTTCGGATAAGTACAATTATGAATAGCTAACCAGTATTGTTCGTAAGGCATTAATAAACAATTTCTCATTCCCGGAATGATTTCATCGGATAAAACACATCGAATGATTCGTTTGAAATCAACTGTTTCGAATACGTCGATTCTCCATTGACCAGTTTTTTGTTTAATTGTTAGACCAAGTTGATTCGCTTGATTGACACGAATACATTGTGCTAGGAAATCCTTCGATCGAAGAAAATCTTTTGCAAACCATTGTTTATCGATTTGATAATTGAATAAAATCGAACGACGTTCAATTCGCGTTCGATTTGATGAATAAAGAAGATAGAGATCATTCTTGTCGATAGTTATCGAAACAATCCATTCGCCAGTCTTGATTTCAATTTGTTTGATTACAAATAAATTCAATTTCGATGGATTAAATGTATAAACTGAATAACCACCCAGATAAAACAGATTTGCATTCGATGACCAACATAAATCGTTGACTGAAATTAATAAATGACTTAAATCGATACGATACAATTCTTTGTCTTTATTAAATAAAATTAATGTTGAACAATTGTTTGTGAGAACGAGAATGTAATAGGTTGATGAAGCAACGAGAAAAGCACAAGCATTTAAAGGAAATTCTTTTGTTGGATAACGTTGAAGAATTTTTGTTGGCAATGATCGATGTAAAATTGATTTTCTTAATTCACTATACGAATCGACTGAGATTCCATTTCGACGTTTTTGTAAATACGGATTATTTATTAATGAACGACGATTTTCAATACGTTCAAAAGGAAGTGATCGAATAGCAGATGCTAACGAACGTGGTAATGAACGAAACTTACGTTGACTACGTTTAAATATATCCATTATCAAACATGTGAAAAACTAGAATCACATAGAAAAGAAAAAAAGCAAACATACCACATACCACATATTTTTTCATAGATAAAATAAAATAAACAATCCATCCATCCGTCCGTCCATCCATATATTTCTATCAATCAGATTGAAAGAAGAATATTTTCAATGGAAAGTTTTATTCTATTGAAAACGATCGTTTATAATTAAATAGAATTTTCAGAAACCATAAAAAAATTCAAACGAAAATCAAACACTTCAAAAAAGTTGATTTAGTCCAAATATTGATAACAAACTGAGGACGAAATGAAAAGAGATCATTGATAGATTGGAATGATTACATAAATGCGTATTACAACAACAACCAATTCCTTCTGTACCTCTATGACGAGTGACTTTACAATTATTCTTCGAACAGAAATTAACATCGTCAGAACTACGTATTATGAACGACTTGTGTATTTTCAATGCTTTAAATTTCTAAAACGATAACGATATTTTCTATCAAAATAATATTGTGGAAAATTGCGAAACTCCAAATACATGTATAGTATGATAGCTGAATAATAATGAAAAAAACGATATCATTCAGTAGCGTCTAAACATTTGCACTCGATGATTATTTATATCAGATACGTAAAGATTAAGTTGCTTGTCTAGAGTTACCCAACAGGGTTCATTTAATAGAGCCGCATTTGTACCACTTACACCTGTTATACCAGCAATTGTTTTACCAACAGATTCTCCAGATAGAAAAAATTGAATACGATGGTTGTTTTTATCAGCCACATAAATATTACCCATAGGATCGAGACTCACACCAAATGGACAGTTTAAAGACATTGAATCATTTCCAGCAACACCAGTAAAACTACCAGCAATAATTGTCCCATTATAGTCGCCAATCCTCCACCACACTATTCTAGACATATCGCAATTAGAAATAATCAAACTATTTGAAAATGTATCCAAATATAGTCCCTTAGGCGAAGACAATTGAGAGGTACCTAAACCATACCCATGGCCTCCCGCAATCACATTGCCTACTGATGCTCCATATTGATATTGCATAACACGTTGGTTCCCAGTGTCTGCAATATAAAGATTATTAGTTTGTGAATCATATGTAATGCCAGTTAAGTCAGACAGCTTGTCATTGGTACTTCCTGATAAACCTATGAATATCTTATGTTTAAATGTAAGTTTATAAAAGAACACCCTAGTTACCTGCTATACCTGCAACAGTTGTTCCTGATAGATTACCACGAGTGAAAAATTGAACACGACGATTTTCTCTATCTGAAACATAGATGTTGTCATTGGAGTCGAATGCCACATCAGGTGGGTTATGTAAATGATAAGAATCATTTCCCATTGCTGCGTTTGCCTGGCCTGCAACAGTTATACCAGTCGATATACCTATGATGAGCTTTTGAATCCGATTATTCTCATAATCAGCTATATATAATGCACCTAAATAATCAGATGCCAAACCGTATGGCCTGTTCGTTTGATTAGGACCTGAACCTGGTACACCTGCTTTACCCAGTATTGTTATACCTGTAGAGTTCCAACGAAGTGAGACTGGAAGATTTATAAGAAGAAAATAATTGTCACATATTTTGTCTTACTTTTACCTGACACTATTCTTCTTGGTTTTATTAATAATGCTAAGAGAACAGCAGTAATTATTATTATCAATAAAATACTAACAATAATAGAGATAATGATATATTGTTTTGAGTATCTATTGATAAAAATAAATTAAGAACATTTCATTTTAGTAAATATTAGAACAGACTTTGTTTTCTTTTTTTCTATATTTCGATGATGATCTATTGTAAGAGAGTTTTTATCAGACCAGACATCTAATTTCTATAGAAAATCAAAAGAAAGATGAAAGAATCATTCATGAATATATCGCATTCTATGAATGAACTTACTCGAATTGATGAAATCGAATGATTGAAAGCAGTGTTAGTTTTAGATGATTGAGTGAAACTTTGAGAAGCACATCTTTGTTTTGATACTTGTTGTCGACTATATTGACTATTACTGGTGTTTGAAGGTGATTTATATGTGGATTTGTCATTTATATCAGAATGAGAAGCTTTTCTTGGTCGAATTCTGATATGAATAATTGACCTTGGGACACTTCTTGTTCTTGATCGATGTCGAGAATGTGAAATAACAAGTGCTTCTTTTCGAATGACATTATCTTGAATGATATTAATGAAAATAGGTTAATCAATAACTAAACAGTGTGATTTATGTTTTACCTGTGCTTGACTGTGTAGATGATTGATCTTTCAACATTTGGATATCTTTTGAAATTATGAAAATATGAATTCCTATGTAGTCAATATTATGATCTACTTTATAGATTGAAAAAAATTGCCTATTCTATGGAAATTTCTTTGTTTGAGCTTGATTATATTTCTAGACAAAATATCTTCTTTATGGTTTCATTATAGACTAATGTATTCTAATTAATGTATTTAAAAAAAGGAAAGAACAGCTTCATTTGAATAAGATATAGAAATTCAATGAACAAAAGAATTGTACAGTAATGGAAAGAAGAAAACCAAGTATTGCATTAGTTTCACATCATCTTCGTCATAATCGATCAATTGTTCATAAAGTAAGACCAATTTATGTTCTACTTTTATTTTCAATTGATTAAAATTTAGCATAAATATCCATCGTCATTGAAAAAGAAACGATCGAACAATATCATTCATGTAACTATTGGATTATCAAAAAAAATTCAGTTAAATAATAGCAATTTATCATCGGTCAGAATTTTAGAAATATGTATTCTTTAGATATTTTTTATTTTTCTTTTAAAAATAGATTCCAAATCATAAAAGACAAATATCAATGAATTCTTCTGTATTTATGACTTTTATATGCTGACATTTTTTAAAATAAGATATTATTATTCTAGTCGCATGAAAACTCGAAGAAAAGTGATTATTCGATGAAAAAATCATCGTTATCGAAAACTAATAGTTCTATAAAAAGCAGTCATTTATCAAGATCTTCTCGAGTCACTCATCATGGAACCACCAGTTTATTTTCAAATGTCAAATTGAATAATAATGATGAATTAGATCGAACAGGAATGATTCAAGATTATCATCAACGATCCGAGCGAAATAAAAGAAAAAAGTTAGCACACTTTCTTCTAACGAAGAGTGATGATTTTCATTTCTAATCATATTTATAGATGTTCACGTCGATATGTTATTGCATCTGTGCTTATAACTTTACTTGTTATTTTGATCGTAGCTACTATTCTACCACTTCTTTTAATTAAATCTATAACAAAAATACCAAGTAATATAGAGTTATTCTTTGAACATAAACTATTATAATTGAACTTTATTTCTAGATAATAAACCTGTACTTCGTTGGAATTCAACTGGTATCACAGTAGCTGGAATTGGTGGTAGTCCTGGTTCTGCTAACAATCAATTAAATTTGCCCTTTGATATATTTTTGGATTATGCTAATAATCTTTATATTGCTGATCGAGACAATCATCGAATTCAAAAGTATTTATTTGGTAGTTCAATAGGTCAAAGAGTGGCTGGCAATGTAACAGCTGGTTCATCTTCAGATAAATTACGTTTCCCGGGACGAGTTCTTATTGATTCAAATGAAGATTTATACATAGCAGACACATGGAATCATCGAATTCAATTCTGGCGTAAAGGAGCTAATTTCGGAACAACAGTTGCCGGTACAGGTAAGAAAAATAAAAGTAGCTTATATTCTTCAAAACTATTGTCATCAATCTTTTCTACATTAAACAAAACAACGTTATTTTTCCTTCGTATAACAGTTTGTCTTCAGGTTCTGCTGGTAACTCTAGCAATCAACTAGATACCCCCTATGGTATCGCTCTTCATCCAACATCGAATACACTTTATATATCAGAAGATGCAAACCATCGAATCATGTCATATGTACTTGGTAATAATTCTGGTACATTAGTATTCGGATTCAATGGAGGAGGAAATAGCAATACACAATTATATCGGCCTGTAGGCTTACATTTTGATATATTGACAAATAGTTTAGTTATTACCAACCATGCCGGTCATAAGATAGTTCGATATGTGTTGGGTTCGAGCTTCTGGACATTGATTGCTGGAGACATTAGCGGAGCTCCTGGTACAACACCAGCACAATTTAGTAATCCTGCGGAGGCAACATTTGATCCCATGGGGAATTTATATGTTTCTGATAAATACAATCATCGTATTCAATTTTTTTATGCAGGACAATTAAATGCGACTACTATAGCTGGAATTACACGTGTAAATACTACTAATGCTACTACACTTGCTGGACCTCAGTCAGTAAGACTCGATAGTCAACTAAATCTCTATGTAGCAGACACATACAATCATCGAATTCAAAAATTTTTACGTTATTAAAATTCTCAAATTCATGAATATATTCATCGAATCAAACAGGAATAATCACTAGTAAGAAGTATATGTTCGTTAGACGCTGATGTAACAATGAGACATTTCACATTGAAATGATAATGCATTCGATAATGCACACTTAAATATAATCTACGAAATCCAGCAAAAACATTCAATGTTAACTCTCCTAAACTTACTTGCTGAGCTTATCTTTTATATTCATGTAATTGTTTTCTTGTTCACAGACCTTTCTAGGTCCACCAATCCAATAGTCGGATCTCATTGGATCTGATAGGGAACCGATCGGATTTGTATCGGAATTTCATAACATATTATGAAATCCCATAAAATCCGATAGGATTCCGGGAAACGAAATCAGGTTGAAATGTATATTGTTGAATCCAATGGGATTTTATCGAAAATCCGACCGGATTGATAAGTCACAATATAGTAATGCTCAAACTGCCGCTTAGAAAGTTTAGAATAATTAAGATTTAGCGGACAGAATTCGATACAATTTCGTTGCCCGGAATCCAGTCGGATTCTGTGTTGGATTGATGGATCTAGGTTTCCGTTGATAGTGTTATTTATTTTAAAAATATTACGATACAGAGCGAATGAGTTCATTTAATAGAAAAACGTTGAACACGATGATTCTTCTGATCGGTAACATAAAGATTACCATAACGATCGAATGATAAATCAATGGGATTGTTGAATTGGTTCGATTGTTTTCCATCAACAATGACACTTCCTTGTTTGGCCTCTTTTGGCCAACGCATAATACGATTATTTCCTTGATCAGCTACATAAACAGTACTCAACCCATCAACAAAGATTCCGAGAGGAACATACAATTGTGTAAGACTATTTCCTTGTCCTTGACCACCGGCTACGACGATGCCGTGTTTTGCACCTTCTTTCCATTTCATTATACGATGGTTGTATATGTCCGACACGTACACTGAACGATCTTGATCAACAAATACGAATTGTGGAGAAGATAACTGATTGAGGCGATCCCCACGTCCGTTACCACCTGCAACTACCATTCCTTGCGATTTTCCTCTTTGATATCGTTTCACTTGATGATTTTCGCTATCAACAACATAGAGAGCTCCGTTCTCGTCCATTGCCAAACCAATACAATGGATGTTTGAAATTATTGTTTCTCCATGAGTACCATTACGACGGGACCATCGAACTACTCGCTCATTCTCGGAATCGGAGATGATGAGACTATCGCTCTCTTTGTCGACAATAACGTCGAGTGGGCGATTTAGCTGACGAGCGCCATTTCCTGGTCCATTTCCACCAGCAACCACTTTGCCATTAGTTGCACCCAATTTCCATTCCATAATACGATGATTGTTAAGATCAGCAACATAGATGGTTTGCTTATCGTCGACATATAAACCCAGTGGAGTATCAAATTGTCGGCTTCCATTGCCTAATCCATAGTATCCAGCTGCAGTGATACCATTCTGCTCCCATTGAGCATCAGAAGGAATGTCAATTAAACTCCCACGTAATGATGGAGCTATAATAAAGCAAAATTTATTGAGTAAAGTTACCCATTAATTCGAATTCGATCATCGTTCATGCTCCTCAATAATCAACAATCATTTTAAAAAAACTTACAGTTTTCGTTTGATTTCATAACATATGGGTTGAATAAAAAGTTTCTCTTGAGAACATTTAATTAAGTCAATGTACTTACTGGTTCTTTTTTGTTCATTGTCAACATAAATAAGACGATTCCAATCGATTTCATTATTTGTTACTATGATTGCTTTCGTTTTTGTTGGTTGAATAAATTGTTCTAATGATATTCGTATTTGACTTATTTTTTCTCTAAATCGTTCAATATCATTTTCATCAAAAGTTTCTTCCTCTTTTCGATCACGAATTTCCTCTGTCATTATTCCGAAATCTTTTGTTACCATATCTTTTTCTTGATTAAGCAGTTGAGTAAGTTGTTGACGAGCACGTTCAGCTGCTTGATGAACTTTTTCGGTCGTTTCACTTTCCCATCGATCAATGTCATTGAAAAGTGACGAACGAGGAGCATTCGATCGTTTTGCTTGGTTCATTTGTTCTAACAGCTCATCGCGAGTACTAACAATTTCAGTATCAAATTTTATTGAAAGCTGTTCACGATGTTTATTGAAATCTTTGATGCAAAAATATTTTTTGCACCCATTACAGATGCATTTTCCTTCATTTTTTTCACAGATTGAACACCGATGTAATTCGAATCCTGATGCCATTACTACTAACTAAATAAGAACACGACTCGATATTATATTAGAGATATGAAAGATAAATTAAAGAGAATATATTAGTTGAAATACGATCAACAGAAAGAATGGTGTTAAAGCGTCGTTAGTTACTGGCGGCCTCTATCAGATCATACATTGTAGTCTTTTCTGTTGTATTATATGTTTAGCTAATAATGTTTAAGTGCAGAAAAACCACGTTCTCTCTGCCCTAATACCCGATCTAGATCAATACAAGTAAGTCTTGTTCATTTGTAAATTAGTTATTTATTTTCTTCATTTAGATGAATTTCGATTCAATAGTCTCAGATCAGTTTTTTTTCTCTCTATACTTTGTGTCTCTTGGTGGACGTTTTTTGTTTTAGAGTTCATCAATTCATGGGTTTCGGATTGAAATTTCGGATTCATGGCATCGAAAACATGCTAAAGGTGTGTTTGAGTGCGACTGCAGTAAAATGAATCCATTCTTATTTTCAAGTATCGTCAATAATATGCGTGATGTTTAGTACGGAGTTGGATTTGGGTATTTTGCATCATGATTTTGTATGAAACCTGTTGTTTCACTCATCCAATGGAGGTTCTATATGGAACCAAAAACAAAGATTCTTTCCATGTGTCCAGAGAGAAAATCTTTTTCTTTTAGAACGTAGACATAATTCAATAGAAAAAAAATAGTTGTCAAATATCCCATTACATTATATAAATCATAAGTCAAGCATATACAAGCCTCACAGAATAAAGAGAAAAAAATGTGATTTAATTATTTGCATTTGTCAATTTATCATGGAAAATATCACATAAAAAGAATAGATTTTTTGAAGAAATTTCTTATCATTTGAAATATGTTTCATATAGAAAAAAATATTAATTAAAATTCTCATTTACTCATAGATATTTATCAAAGTATAGAATTAGTTTAGTCAAACTTATAACTTAATTGATAAAGAACTTTTATTGATGGATCTAGAATTATTCTGAATCGTCATAATTATTTTACATGGAATTTTCATATCCAATTGTTATTTCTAATGATATTATATGAATAATTTTTCTGTTTTATTATCTAGATAAATATTCTGACTCGTGGGAATTTTAATGAAATATATATATTCTTTTTTTCAAATAAAAAAAACAGTTTGAACGTGATTAAAACAAAGATATAATAAAAAAAAGATTTATCAGAAACATTAAAAATCAATAGTCATTTTTCTTTATTATCTCTTTTTAAATATTTCATTTTTCGATAATTTAGTTTAAATAAAATATTTTAAGAATAAATAAAGAAAAAATAAGACAATTTTAAAAATTAAAATGAAAACATTTAAACAAAATAAAAATAATTATTATTTATTCTAAAATTATGAGAAAAAACAATAGTTGACGTATGATGTTTGTGTTTTCTTGTTCAACGGAAATTAGCATTATTGGCTAAATTAATGATCACATTCGCTTTCATTGTTAATTTATTTGCTCAATCATCCTTTTGTTTCATTAAAAAAACATCAGTGGAATATACAAAAAAGAAGACTCGAATCGAAAGACAAAATTACAGATGAAAAATCATAAAACTTTGTTGTTAGGAAATATTTTCATTGTATTTAATCATATAATTGTTTGAATTTGATCAATGCACGATCAATATCATCATCGGTTGGTTCTTTTAAACTTCGTCTACAAATATATTTGTATTCGATTGATTAAATTCCGATAGAAATCATCTTACTTAAATAAATGAAATAATGTTTTAACAAAATAAGTATTTGCTAAACTTGTTCGTCGTTGAGTGTGTCCGCTTTCCTCGAATCGAGTGACATTTAATGAAAATAACTTCGAATCAAAACAAAAATATTTCCCTGAAAACAAAAAAACAATTGAAATAATTCAAGTTACCTCGACAATAAAACCCAAGACAAGTGCAAGAATGTAAACATTCGATATGAACCACCAAACGATAAAGTAAAGTTGACTGGATCTACAATTCACATCAAACAAATTTAAGTTCGACAAACATTTTCACAATAAAACCTGCTCGCAAATTTTTCAAAAGCTTTTAAAAATATCGACCAATTATTAATCAACATAACATCATATAAAACAACAACACTCGACTAAACTTCTTAAATTAATTTCAATGCTTTCAAACAAAAAGAAAATTCAACTAACGAAAAAATCATCGAAGTTATTTGCCCAGTAATTGCTTTGTTCATATGATCCACAAGTTTCATTGGCAATTTCAGCTTCCGTTGGTGGTTTTATAACTCCACGGAACAACCACATACCCAATACACCATAACTGTAGAATAAACACTAAGAAAAATAAACTTTGTTTTTATTCGAAAAAGACAAAAAGAAAACGAGTCGAACGATAAGAATTCCGATGAAAGCTTTTAGATTTCTCATTCCATCGCTAATCGTTCCCATGATAATTCCATAGTGAGTAAAATGTGGCATTGAACGTAATGTTCGAATTAAGACAAATAAATTTATAATCCGTGTTATCGCCCAGATCGAACTCGCCGTTCCACTTGCGTCATTATCGATCTCACTTTTATTACAAATTCAAAAAAAACAATACATCAATATATTTGATTTTGTTTTTACCTTTGTGTGACTGATAGAGTTCCGTGAACAGACCAATGAATTATGTGAAGAGTCTATATTCAAGAGACAAGTCGAATGAATTCGAAATCAAATTGATAAATAAAATATTTACAAATAAGGTGACAGCTAAAATAGCGTCGAATGTATTGAAAACATGTCTGACGAATACTCTCGGACGAAGTGACCAAAGTTTAAGAGCTGATTCGAAAACATAATAAATACAAAATGAAAAATGAAAATTCTAAAAACAAAATTAAATTTAAATTCGTATTCAATCAAAGTTTTCCTACTGAAATAATAAGATCAATCGATTGAAAATTCGGATGATAACGAAGACCAGCTTCAATCTAAAGATTCATATATTTTAATTCAAGAATCTGTTGTTATTTTCTCGAAACATACTACTAAGAGAATGAAATTAATCGAACCAATGACATTGCCAAACCATGTCAAATATTTCGAAGCACCGATTAATTGCACAACAGCCCAGATTCCTGAATATTCATGATGTTCAATTGGCTAAAACAACGAATTTTCTCTTCGTATTCGTTTTCTTTTCTCGTTAAATTAAAACCTGTGCTAAAAGATCTGCATCAAGTGATAGCATTGTTATGGAAAATAGATCCCAAGCGATTTCATCACTTCTTCTCAACATCTATTCGAAATATTATTTTTCTTTCGAATTAAAATTTTAAAAAATCTACTTTAATCAATTCGTCTTTATGCATTTTAGGCAAATTCGACGATAAAATAACACGATTTACTGTTGAAAATGGAATTGTCGATCGAGTTGTTAACAATGGAGTATTTATTGTTGTTGTTGGTGATGCTTCTACACTGCTTTCATGTTCACATAAAACATCAAAACAAGCTCGAACTGCTAAACGACGACGAAATAACGAATTCTGCATTGATGTCTAACAAAAATTTCGATTTTCAAACGAACAAAAAAACAAAATCAATTTGTTGTTTTTCTCACTGTAAAATATTCTTTGAATGTATTCATTTTAATCACAGTAAACAAAGTCATTAAACAATATAAACCTAACGAAAAAGCAGATCTTCATTCGATATTTCGTTTCGAGAAAAATATTTTACCGATGGTTAAAAATATGGCAAAGAAAATAATATACAACCGATGTTTTGAATACGCTGGTAGAGTTACTAAAACAAAACATTCGTGTTTGTTTGTTTTTCTTGTTGTGATTTTCATTCAAACCATCGGGATTATTAGCAGTGGTGAGAAGAACCGTTAGACTGAGTAATGCTTCGGGAAAATCTGGAAAATACGTATTTCCTTCATCGGCTCGTTCATTGGGCCCGTTGTTTGCCTAAGAAAAGACTCGTTTGTTGAAGATCAAAATTCTTTTTCTGTTTACTTTTCCCGGCGGAAATAAAATCATTCCAATAACAGAAAAAAAATAAATATGAATTCCAAGTAAAATCGTTACACTAAATCGAAAACATCAGCCAAATGTCAAAGAAAACAAAATCAAACCTAAGAACTTGAAGAAAAGCTTTTCGAATACTATTTAAAATCTTCTTCATTTCTTGAGAAATCACCGCCATATAAAATGGTCGAAGTAAATATCGAATATTAATCGTCTAAGTCGAACAAAAAAAAAACGATGATTTGCTTTTCATTGGACATTCGTTTTACTTTCGTTTTGCAATCAAAACAAGCCGAAACGATTAGATCAACTACAGATATTCCGTTTACAATGACATATGCGATTATCCATGGTCGTCGTCGAGCATTTTTCAATCCGACAAAATAAATCTACAGAAAAACCTTCGAAAACAAACCAGTCAAATGACAAAAATTCGATGTCCTACTCGAATGATAGCATCAGCAGAAAATATAATCAAACATAAGAATTCGATAATATATTGCGCACTGCATGGTAATGTAAAACGTATTCGTTCTTTGGTTATGTCTGATGTTCGACTTATTGATGATGGATATTGAACAAAGATTAAACATAATTGACAAGCAACGATCAATGTTAACAAACGTTGAATCCATTTTGACCAATAGATTCGATAGAGTTTGATCACTTCAGGTGGATGTAATTTATGCGAAATCGAACGAAATGAATACGCATCCTCAAGAAGAACTGTTGCTTTTATTAAATAACCTTCACTAACCGTTCGATCGGTCATTTCATCTGCTTTTTTTCTTTTTTTTTAAATCTAAAAGATGTTTATTTCGAATAAGAAGAAGACTTTTTTGTTCATTCTAATGGAATGTTAGCGAAACACACACACACACAAAAGCTTGTAAATTAGTACAAAATGGACGGAATTGAATCAGTTTATCAATTGAAAACAAAAGCAAAATGTTTAATCTAATTTTTGTTTCTCTGGTTTTTTACAAATTGAGATTAAAGCCGTGAAAACGAGAATTAATTCGCAAAAACAAAACGCCAATTGACTACAGCCAATAACAAATTCTAATTTGAGAACAAGCCATTGCCAAATAGTCCAATATAAGATCGCCACGATCGATATTAATGTTAAAATAAAACCAATAATAATATGAAACAAATGTTCAGTTAAATTAGCGTAAATGATTAATTCTAATCGAAGATATTCCAATGTTAAAGTTAAACAAAGAGCAAAGATTTCGAAACCATAGATTGTCCAATCCGATGGCCAACCAACGAGTCCTTTCCAAACGAAAATGAGAATCTCTCCGACGAACCACTGAAAGATATGAAGTGAATTTCGATTGACAAAACAAAAACAAAAGTGATTTTACGAGAAAAATAATCGGCCGATGAATATGACAGAGAACTTGCAATGGAATCGACGATCGAACGATTGACTTTTCGTCGGTAACTTGAGATCGAATACTTTTCGGTTGACTCATTTCAGTTTTTCAATTTATCTGAAATAATAAAAAAACAAAGAATGAAGTTTTTTTTTATTGTTGATCGTTTAATTCAGCAAGTTTCTGTTCGAATTCATCTTTTCTTTTCATTTTCGTGATTTGATCTTTGTCCAATGACGATGGATCCTGTTGAAAACGTTGTTCAAGCGCATGAATTTCTCTTAATAATTTGTCAATCTTCTTAATTTCCTTGTTTTTCTCTTCTTCAGGCGTTCGAGTAGTTAATTTAGCCATCTGTTGTCTCAATTGTCGTTCTTGTTTCTCCGCTTGTTTAGCTCGAGCCGCTTTCTCTTCGTCAGTTAACACCATTCCCGGAATAAGATTTCCATTGTCCTGTCGTTTTTTGAGCTCTGCTTTAGTTTGCTGACCCGCCGATTGATAGACCGGCATTTCCTCTTGCGGAACGTAATTCGCTCGAACACGAATATCTTTTCTCCACGTTCCATCAGGTCGTTGAGTTCCACGAATGAACGTGTCGCCAGTTTTAGGATCTTGAACCGTATTTGCACGTTGAAAAGCCGCACCGCGTGCGGACATTTTGTTTGCCGTATCCGACGGTGTCGCTGACATATCTACAAAGGAGAATTGAATACATGAAAAGAAAAACAGAAGAATTTCGTTTTGTTTTATTTATCTGCTTCAATTTGTCTTTTTCTCCTCGAAAACAAAAATTAAACTTACATGAAAAAGAAAACAAAGAGAAACGATACAGTTCTTGAAGATTTACACATAGATAGATTCAAATATGGAGAGAAAGAGAGAAAACAACAACATTAGTGAACACTGTTTGAAAAAAAACAAAAAAAAAAGACAAAGAAGAGTTTTTATTTAGTTGAGAAACGAGACGATGATGACGAAGGTTTTAATGATGGTGGTGGATGGATGATATCGATGACTTGATGGCGAAGTTTTTTAACAACATGCCAAAATTTAACAGCTGGTCCTAATTTAAATTCTAACAAAGTCTGAACGGTATTCAAATCCTCGAGAAGAAGAAGTGCAGCACCATCGATTTCCTTCGAAAAAAAAAACGAAAATAAAAATCAATCGAAATGTTTTTGTTGTTTTACTTGTTCTTTGATTGTTTCAAGTGCAAATGAACATCCTTCTTTATTCAAATACTGGCAAACCTCATCGACATTCCATGTCAACGGGTTCGAATATTGAGCAGCTGTGTAGATATCAAATTTTGGCAGCGAATAGTTCGTCGACGATTGAATTTCATTGACAGACTCGACATTTCGCTTTCTCGATGTTTCATTCGAAGGAGACAACGAACGTTTCTTCTTTGCAACACGTGTTCGTTTAGATTCTTTAAGAAAAAAACAACAACAACAAAAGAAAAATGTTGACAAAAAACTTGCAAATGACTCGAACCTCGACTAGGAGCTTGTGCTGTTGTTGATGAAGATGATGATGATGATGATGAAAATTCCGAAATCAAATTATTAATTTCCACAGGTTCTTGTTTAATTGGCGCATCGATTGTTGTTTGTTGATTTTCTAGTTTGATTTTTTTATTGGTTCTCGTTACTCGATGTGTTTTCGTGTCGATATGAACTCGAAAACCGCGAGTCTGCCGTTGATTCGTCGTTGTTTCATTCGATTGGGAATCATCGGCAGGAATCGGACTTGGAATTGGACTATTCGCCTGAATAACTGGTGTTTTCAAATGACACAACAAACTCTTCTGTTTTCTCGTTCGAGTTTGTTGCGTCGACCGGACTTGCGTTCGTTTCGGTTTCGAATGAGTTGAAAAAGCTTTTTCAAAAACAAGAATTCAAATCGAAATTTTCATTCGAAATGTTTTTCTTACCGAACGTGTTCGTCAATCGATGACATTTGTCCGGACATTGACCTTGAATTTGCTCGATCGAAATCAAATTCGGACACGCTTCTAATTGCGTTGAAATGTGTCGAAGATACTGATGAATCAGTTGAGCTTCAACGGGAAACGAAATCGGCCGAATGAGTTTCGATGCTTTGCGTGTTGCTTTGACGAGTTCAGTTTTCATATTGATTTGACATTCGGAATTATTCGTTTGATCCAATCGTCGAAGAGCACGTTGAGCTTGCGGGTAGATCGTCGAGAGAAGATGATGAAACATATCGAGCAGAACTTGACGATACGGACCGGGACCGAATCGCGATGGAATACGACCGAGTCGAGACAAACAAATGTTCGGACCGACGTAACATCGAATGTTTATGTAAATTGTTAATAAATATACATCGGACAAATATACACGGGGAATTTTTGGGTAATGTGTTACGGAACAAAATAAACTAAAAATAAAAACAATAAAATCGATCGAAAAATGAAAGGATTTTACTCGTATCGATTTTGTTGGTAATGTTTGAAATGAATTTGATATTCCATCGGTGTTTTCAATTGAAAACCATTGAATTTCGCCCAACCAACCGGGAAAATATCCAACGAATTTATTGGTAAAACATGATAAAACTGAAGTTCATCATCGAACAACGTCGTATCATCAATTCGTAACCACATCAAATGGTCAGCAACATGAACTAACGTTACAGAAAACACGAAATCTTCGTGATTGACTCTCTCGATCATTTCCATTTTCATTCCTGGTTCGGCTTGATTCGATCCCGTTGAATTCAACGTTATCAAATGAAAACATTTCTCCGATGCTAAGTCAACAAAACCATTCCGTTCCGTATAATCATTCCAAAATTCATCGGTCTGCTTAAAACCTTTCTGATTCAATAAAATAAACTTATGTTGAGACGCCCAACGTGCTGGTAAAATATGTGGATGAGTTGAATGACCAACAAACGAACATTGACTTTCATTATCAATTAAAACATCGAAATAGAATTCATTGTGAATGGTTCCGATTGTGCCTATGGAAATATTCTGTGTTTTCAAATCGAAAACTTCTAATTTCATTCCTTGATGAAAACGATGTTTCGAATATTGTTCTTGTTCTTTGAAAATATTCGACGGAAGAAATTGATTTTTCGATTGAGTTAAACAGAAATCAATGAGAATTTGCTTGTCAACTTCGAGATTCGAACAACAACTCGGCAGTTCATAGGAATAAATCGATGGATTATTATTATCATTAGCAGTCGAACTCCAACCGATCGGATGAACGCGTCGATCGAGATAAAACAAATGAAGATCGTTCATTTCGTCGATGGTTTGTTCATCTTCGTTTCGATAGAAAATATATCGAAGATGCAATCTTCCACCTCGATTATTTACAATTCTCGTAAACCAAAGATTCCACGGCCGATTGGCATCTTGAACTTCTAAAATCATGCCGATTTTCAGCTGTTCAATCGGCGTCAAACCAACATTCTACGAAAGAAAAAAACACGTCAATCGATTCGAGGCGTTTGCTAAGTCATATTACTTTATCAAATAAATACGAAGGAACAATCTCTTGATTTTCATCGGCAATCGATGGAAAATCCTGTGGAACCGATTGAGGTGGAACGAGTTTCTTTTGATTCTGTTGGCACCAGCCAATGGGTCGACAACGTTGATCGTAAATGTTCGTCCAAAAGTCTTGAGACGTGTCGTTTTCAGGCAGACCGAGATAATGTAGATAAATTAAAGAATGAGAAACTAATTGTATTTCTGTGATCCAATAGAATTCCTGTTGAATATCGTAGCAATATTCGAGTTTCATATCGGATTTTAAACCGGATTCAATTGAAGCTAAATAATGATCGAAATATTCGTCGGATACAGATCGTTCACCGATTAAAGAAAAGTATTTTGACCAACGAAACTCATCGCAAGGATAAGGACGAAAGTGACGAATCGATTCGATTTCATGAATATTTATTATCGAAGATAAACAACTAAAATTTGGCAAATCGAATTCTGAAAAAACGATTTTTTTTTCTGTGCGTTTTTACTTGGACTTTTTCGTTGAAGAATAAAGATCAAGTTGTGATTGAAAATGTTTATCTGACTGTTGTATTTCATTGGATTTATTCTCGCGAATAAATTGTTCAGTTAATGATTGTTGAATATTAAATTGAAATTCATCGTTGATTTTTGTCGTCGACGAACGAAATTCGTCGTTGAACTCATCGGTAACGATTTGTTTCGAATCGATTTGCCAATTGTCAATTGAAATCAATTGCGAATTTGAATTTAACTTCAAGTTTGTTGTTCGATGTTGACTAAGATCAAGAATCGATTCATCATTAGATGTATTCAAGTATTTTTTCTCATTTTCAACTAAACAAATCGGCAGATTTGATTGAGTTTCTTTGGTAACTAAATAATCCACTGTCGTACTCATTTTGTTGTTGAGGGAGATTTTGTTTGCATTATTTTATCTACAAAAAAATGAATCGAATAACGATCAAGGTCGATTTGATTGAACGTTGACGTAAACATCGATCGACTAATGAGGATTTTAGTGAGATTTTGTCGTAATACGAACACAAGTACAATGAAATCAAAAATCTTGTTCCCTAGGAAAGAAACGCTTTTTTTGTGTGAGAAGAGCAGGAGAACGAGAGACACAGGGAGAAAGGGAGAGAGAGAGGGACAAGACGACAGGAAGAGAACAAGCGAATACCTTTTTTTTTATCATTCTCAATACATTTGTTGATCATTATTCCAACCATTCAGAATAAATAAGATTTCCTTCAAGAAAATTCTCCTCGAACACTAGATGGCGCTTTCCATTTTTTTAAAAATGGAGAATTCGAAAATAACTTTTTTGTGTTCGAAATTGAGTTTATTGAACAAGAAAAAAAAATAGAATAAAATTCGAGAGAGAAAGATTTGTAAATGTTTTAATCAATAAATATTAAATAAATATACGAATTTCTATATATTTGTGGTTCTTTGTCGGAAAAATAAAACGTGAAATTTACAAGAACAACAACAAAAACGAGACAATGAAAACGAAAAGAGATAGATCTTTCATTATTTGAACTAAACCGGATCGAATTGTTTTCTTTGGACGGAGAGAAATCTTTATCGATGATTAACAGGCGTCGTATTTCCCGATGCTGAATCATTTCGTGATGATGAAGGTGTAGGAGTGTTGTTGTCGGTACTGTTGTTGCTCGAGAGAAATCGATTGTACATCATTTGAGCGATACGATTGACTTCGGTGATGTCGGGACGTTTTTCGGGATCGATGATCAAACATTTTGAAACAAGAAGACGAAGCTAAAATCGAGATTTATGAAAGAAGAAAAAGTGAAAATGAAATGAGACTTCGGATGAATAGAAATTTGTTGGCAATGGTTGATAATCAAGTGCTTCGATTTTCTGTCGGAGTAAAATTAAATTTAAATTTTCACCATAAAAAGGCGAACGAAGTGCAGCCATCTTAACAATTCAAATTATCAAAAAACAAAGAGAGAAATTTTCGAAATTTTACTTCATATAAAATACAACCAAGTGACCAAATATCAGATCGAAAATCATAACCAAGATCATGTTCATGAATACGTTCAGGAGACATATAATATCTATTTCAAAAAATTTCGCTAAAAAATCGAGTTTCTATTGAAAATAACTTACGGTGTGCCAACCATTGAATGTGCTGATGTTGTTTTCGAACCAAAAAATCGCCCTAAAAATTGATGATAATCAAATCAAATCTCGAAAGATAAAACATCGATTTACCTAAACCAAGATCACCAAGTCGAACAATTCCTTCAGCGCTGACAAAAATATTCGCAGGTTTTATATCTAAAATCGCTTTCAATTGCAAACAAATCAAACTCAAACTCTCCAATTTACCTCGATGCATAATTCTTTTCGAATGCATATGTTCCAAACCGCTGCAAATTTGACTAAAAAACTTCCAAATAGTTTTCTCGGGCATTAATTTATTTTGACGAGTAAAATGTTTGATCATTTTCGCTAAATCACCTGCACTCGCCAATTCCTATAGATTCGAATGAATTTTCTGGCAAAAATTTCGAGTTCAACATACCAAAACAATGTACAAATCATTTTCTTCGATGAAATGTGAAATATATTTAATTACATTCGGATGATTTAGTTGCTAAACACGAAAGTCAAACATCGTTTTTTTTTGTTTTCGAAAAGCTTTACTTGAAGTAAATTTATTTCTCGTTTGCAATCTTCAATTGCTTTCGAATCGGCCATTCGACTCAACTGAAAGCAAAACGATTGAATTCCAAAGAAAAATCGTATCGAATCAATGAATTTTTACTTCGACTTTCTTTAAAGCAACATAAACTCCACTAAAACGATTTCGAGCTGAATAAACTACAGAAAAATGTCCATGGCCAAGTGTTTTCATCACATCATAATTGCCTAATGCTCCGTAAGGATCAGATCCTGTTTGAGGAGGTACTGGACCAAGAACATTATTTTGTATGCTCATATCTAAAAGTAAATCAACGTCATTACACCAACAATCTTGACGAAATACACCGACAAATACGGTGTGTTTATAAGGAAACGAAGCCGTAGAGTCAAATTACGATTTTTAATACGCAATGTTTCTATTTTCTCTCAGCGGGGGCGATTTTCTAGAAGAGAGGAAGGTTTGTACCGAACGACGGCTTAATTATTTCATTTTAACAAGTTTTAACCAAGCAAACGTCGAATGCGATTGTCAATTTAAATTATTTATAAATAAAAATTGCTTTTTTCTAAATAAATCTTCGAACTCTACTTTTATCGATCTGCTCTGCTGCATTTGATTATTCGTTTAAATACGAATTTTAATTAAGTAGCGACTTCAGCTGAAAGTTGCTCTTGCGTACTCACAACCTGTTATTTTCTCTTTCCGAATCGTTTTTTTTGAATATCTTTCTCAAGAAAATAAAAATTCTAAATTAACCAATAAAAACAAAATATGTCGAAGCACAAAAATCGAGAGAGAGAGAGAGATGAAGAAAAAATAAAATTCCATGAAGAAAAAAAATTTCCTTTCCGTAATTGTTTTCTTTTCTCGTTTCTTTTTTTTTGATTGAAACTAATGAACGACTTAGATTTGTTCTTTTCATTGAGTATGTTACCATTTTTCAATGAATCACACCTCTAATTTAACTCAACTTGTGTCATTAGAGGTCGCTTAACTTTATTATTTTCAAATTCAACAAATCAATCAAACGGTTTTTTATTGATTACGCAAAAACATCGACATTATATCGATCAATGGAAATCTCTTCGAATATTTTCATTGCTTGTTGTTCATCGCATTGTCGATCTTCGGCAATGATTTTAATGAAACATGCTTTGACTGATGGAGCTAATTTCTTCGCACTACCACAAATATAGAATCGAGCACCTTGCCGATTCCATTCAGTGATCTGTTGTCGATCTTGCCAAATTAAATCTTGAACATATTTTTTCTCCGATTGTCGAGAAAAGGCGACTTTGACTTGAATGGCATCGAATTGTGACCATTTATGAAATTCATTTGAATACAAAAAGTCTTGTTCAGTTCGACAACCATAATAGAGAATAGTTGGGCCAACATCTCGGCCGCAAAAGATTTGTGCAGCTCGTTCTTGAACAAAACCACGAAATGGCGCAATGCCAGTTCCAGCTGCAATCATAATCACAGGGATTTTCGTATCATTTGGCAAATGAAAGCCAACATTACTCGCTCGAACTGTACAACTAAGTCGATCACCTTTCTTTAAATTCGAAAGATAATTCGATGCCACGCCGATATATTGCCCGTGACCACTCAATGCTGGCGAATTGATAACATCGAATGTTAATGTTACACATTCCAAATTCCATAAGGGTGATGAAGATATACTATATTGTCGAATACGTAGTGATGGAAGCATTCGTAAATAATGAGGAAATGTTAATTGACACGATGGATACATTTCTAAAATATCTAAGATACTCAATCGTTTATCGAGAATTTCTGTTTGATAAACATGATCATTGCTCAGATTGACTAATTTTGTTTGTTCATTTTCGTCTTTACACAGACCAGCAAGTGTTTCGATTTGCTTTCGACTGATTAGTTGAGTTAATTCGACGTAACCACTTAGAATATCAATTGCACTCACCGGATGTTCAGTTGGAAAGAATGTATTTGTTGTCGAATGAATAATTAAATGTGCGTCAGTTGACAGATTAAAACGTTGTAAAACACGATGAATTGTTTGTATTGGATTGGTTGGTAGAATCGCAAGATAATCTCCTGAACGATAGGTTTGTCCTTGAGGAAGTTGAATTTCCAGATGATGTACAGTTGGATGGATTTGATTTGCTTGAATAAGAACGAGATTTTCTTTGACAAATCCAATGTCTTTAATATGACCAAGATTTCTTGTTGAATTTATAATTTCAATCGATAGTTTCTCGTCGCCAATGATATTCTCTAAACCGTTTGCTGGGCATAGAACTTGAAAAAGCTTTTCTTTCCACGCTTCGAATGCGCCGAAGAAATCTCCAGCAGCATCACCTTCTCCTCGTTCAATAATTCTCTTTCCACCGGCATCGCCCATCAATTGATCGATATATGTCGGGATTTTTTGATAAGTTGTCACCCAATCATGATGACCAGCACCGAAAACTGCATAATTAACAGTGAGTTCAGGTTTCGTTTCGAGATAAGCAACGAATTGTTTAGCATTTTCACAAGGTTTTCCTTCGTAAGATGCGGTAATAATAATCACTGGTTGATCTCGAGGTAATGAACTAATAGCCGAATCCAATGTTGAAACAGTTGCGTTGAATCCGTGTAAAGGCGCTTCGGAAGCTAATGTTTCAGCAAATGATTGACAAGAACCTGAATTACTACCGAAGAGAATTGTCATTGGATGAAGATGTTGTTGTTGTTGTTTTTCAATTGTTTTCGATGAGGATTTTTTCGATGATTTGTCTTGAACTGTCAATGGAATCGACAATTGTTGACGAGATCGAACTCGTATTTTGAAGCCCGTTGGTTTGATAGTCAATGTTTGTTTGAGACGAAGATCATACGAATGATCAACTAATTCCATATGAAAATGTTTGAGAATTAAAACGATACTCAAAAGACTTTCTTGCCATGCAAATGCCCGGCCAATGCACGCACGTTGTCCATTACCAAATGGTTTCCATGAATTCGGTGGAAGATTTTCGAAACCACCGTTGAGCATTCGTTCAGGAAGAAATTCATCGGGTCGATCCCAAACTCTCGAATCTCGATGAACTTCATGAAGAAGAACTAAAATCGTATCGTCACGATTGACTTCGTATCCACCTGGAAGAATATTTTTATCTGTTTTACTCTGTAGGCCAAATATAGGAGCTGTTGGCTGTAATCGAAGTGTTTCTTTGAGAACAGCATCGATATATTTCATTTTGCCAAGAACATCAACTGTGATTTCATTGAATTGATCGACTTCAGCTCGAGCTTTTTCGAGAGCTTCGGGATTTTTTAAAAGATAATATAAAGTAAACGAGAGAAGACCCGATGTGGTTTCGTGACCAGCAACTAAGAAAGTTATCATTTGATAACGAATATTTTCATTTGATAATTGATAACCCGTTTCTGAATCTTTGCCATTAATCATTCGATTGAGTAAATCATTGATTTCATTTGGATTTTCTCGTCTTTGTTTGACGATTTCATCACATAAATTATGCAAATACGCAATATCATCGAAAAATCGTTTTGATGAACGAACCATGAGAGTATTTTGAAACGAAAATCTTTGTACTCGTCGTGCACTTTCTTCGAGAACATGAACCATGGCATCGACAAATCGATGCATTTTCTCTTGATAAAAACTATTAAATCGATAATTGAAACTGCACAAAGCAATTGTATCCAACGTTAAACGAGTTAAATTATCAGGAACATCGATTTCCTCGCCGGCAAATCGTTCCCATCGAAGAATCAATTGCGAGCAAATGTCCATCATCGCTGGAAACATTTCTCGAATCGTTTGCGGACCAAATGCAGGCATGAGAATCTTATGTGCTAATTTCCAATTGGGCTCGGATGTATGTGCAGTGAAAAGTCCGTCGCCACCGGCATGTCGAAGTTCGATTAAAGGTTCCGAGACTTTTTTGTCGAATTTCGATTCATCACAGAGATAATTGACAATTTCTTGATTGGAAACAATGACGATCTTTCGGCCGAGAATATTCAAACGATAAATATCTCCGTAGAGATTTTTCAATCGTTGAAATGATCCAAGAGTAAATGATGGATCGATATCGTTGACATTGCCCAAGAAAAATGTGCCTTCTGGTTGTGGAATTGGTGTGCTCATTGTTTTTTTTCTTTTTTCAATAACAAAATTGATTGTTGAGAACGAATTTTACCTCAATTATTTATATAGAAAAATATGAGACAAACACCGTCATCTTATCACAAACGAACTTTATTCACACGCACGCGTACGATTTGACTGTCACAGAACACGAAGTATTTGAGTCATACTACGAACGAAGGAGTAAAACAAAACAAAAACTCATCTCGAATAAATCAGTTGGAACTACCTTGATAAATAATCTTGTTGTATTACAAAATTTCATTCTATTTCCGTACTCATTTTATCAATAACAAAAACAAGACTAAGCGAACAGTATCCATGTAATAGCAAAATATTTTTCCGTATATTGTACTCCTTGATGAGAACTTCCGCCACTTGGTATGAATTCAATTTGATCAATATTTTGCCAATTGAGTTGAAAGACTTGTGAATGATCAAATTGCAGAATAATTTTCGTCGAATAAACATCTTGATATTGTCGTCGTCCGATGATGTTAATCTCAAGATTATCAAGCCAAGCCGCAGTGGCTTCGAAAGAAACGAGACTAAACAAATGTCCATTCGGTTGTTTCGAACAAATACTCATTGACTTTCCTTTTCCATTAAAAGCAATACAAATATGATCGTTGGTATAAGCATTTTTCCATCCACTGAATGTATGATTTTCTTTGACCCATTTCTTATGCATATACCAAACATTGACCCAACGTAGATGTTCGTAGAATTCAGGTAGTTCACCATGATCGAGTTTTTCACTTTTGTACAGTTTGTCAAATGTGATGAGATGTCTTGTTGGACTGTGAGCTATTTCGATAGAAGAGAAATACAAAATGTATTCGAGAGAAAATCGAAATGAGATTTTATACCGACAACTTGTAATGTTTGTACTTGATTTGTTAGCGTTCGAACTTGTTCTTCGAGTTGTTTATTATGATTAATAAGCGAAGTTAAAACAGATCTTAATGACTCATAGGAACATATCTGAAGATGTTCTTCAAGTTGTTCACGTGGTCCTGACCAAGGACATTTTATATCAAATGCTGTACAATGAATAATTCGTTTTGGACAAACAATATCTATATGATCTTTAAAATTGCCTCGTTGAATTCCCGTCTGTTGACATTCGGTACATTTAACTAGTAATCGATCGAGAATATTTAATATTAAACGTGTTGTAATTAATTTTAAATCATCATTTGTTATAAATTGGCGACAAGTCGGACATGTTGAATGTCCTTCGTCTAGCCAATGTTCGATACATTCTTTACAATAAGTATGATCACAAGGTGTCGTTATCGGGGATTTAAAAGGTTCATTGCATATTGTACATTTATAATTGTCATCGATCGATGATTCGTCTACGTACTCATAATGAACATTTGACATCTAGAGAAAACGAATTTTAAATGAAGAAGAAGAAAAAAAACAAAAAATGAAAATGCCTTCGACTGTGTTTTTTCGAGTGATTTCAGAATATGTGACGTAAAATTATTTATTTTGTTGCTTCACAACTGATTGTCAAAACAAGGGAAAAGAACTTTTTCGTTTGTTGTACCATCGCTTCGAATTCAATTAAAAATAAAAACATTCCTATGATTCACTTGAGAGTCATATGCAAATATTCCATCGAAATAACATTATACTTCCTCACTTCTTTCTTTTTCATCATCTTTGTACTTTTTTCTTTCTTCTTTCGTTTCGACTTTTATGTGTCATTCATCCATTGACTTGAGTGAAATCAAAATATTAAACTTCATTCATTCTAATCCGTTTATGCATTTGTATTTATAAGATTTCTTTTTTTTTGAAGAAGAAGAAGACGAAAAGAAAAACATCCAGTGATCGAAGTTTGCATGTTAAACGATTTTCTCATTAGAAAAAAAAACCGAGAGAAAGAGAGAAGAGAAAAATTCGTTAAAAAAAATATCTCGTCGGAAAGTCGTTAATCGATCGATCGTTTGCCGACTGAATATAAACATGTTTATTTCTTTTCAATGAATCTTAACTGAATTTTTTCTTCTTCTTTAAAGTGCACTAACACCCACAATCTCTTCGCCTTTAGTTTCCGTTCACCTTCGGAAAATCTAAAATATAATTGCGTTTTTAGAAACGAGCACGTCAATAATAATCATAATAATAACAACAACAACAACAGCATAGACCGAGAGAGAGAGAGAGAGAGAGAGAGAGAGAGAGAGAGAAAGAGAGAGAGAATAATAACAGAAACAACCATTAATAAAAGAAAATCAATCAGAAAATCATCGACCGTCAGCAAACGACGATTGTTGCTGACGTTAACAAGACAAAAATAAAAAAGTTCCGATTTGATTCGAAATCAAAGAAAAAAAATCGTTGATTATATTTGAACATAATTCATCAACATCAAAACGACGATCGAACAAAAGTACGTGTGACAGGCGTATGTTTTTAGTTAAAAAGACATAATGCATGTTTTTAAATATTGTCAAAAAAAAGAACAGGAAAACTGCTGCGCTAGGAGACGGATGGAACGTGTATATGCGTGAGTGTGACGAGACACATCAACTTTTCTAAAAGAAAAAGGGCCGATTCGATAGAAGAAAGGGATTGTTTGCAATTTATATATATATATATATATTTTCTTTTTTTTTCTTCGAGTTTTATTTTTTAATAAAGTGTGTGTAATTCTTTGTGCGTTTTTTTCAAGTGACAAGCATCAGCCAAACACTCGGAGAGGACGAGTAAGTTTCTTTTTTCCTGCTTAATCAATATTCTACTTGCAATTATGCACTCTCAAACATCCTTTAGTCTTCACCAGTTTTTGCACGATATTCACTTTAACTATCAAAGCAACAAAAAAAAAACGCCTAATTAAAATTCTATTTGTTCAATGAGTCACTTCGATTTTGATGGTTGAATGTATCCGAAGTCATAGAGAGAAAGAAAAAAAAACACAGTTGATCGAGTTACTTTCGCGGAAAGATTTTGAGACTATTGATTTCAATAGTTTTATCGTCGGTCAATAGAGTGAGTCAACGAAAGATCAAGGTAATTCAAATAAATTGAAAACGTACAACAGACAAAATATATTTGCATTCGATCACTTGAGATTGAATCGCCGAAAAAAGAAATCGAGTATAAATACACGAGAGTCAAAAGTCGTTAGTTAACTTCGAAAATATATTCGACTCATGCAAGTCATCAATTATCAGTGTAATTCACTCGATATCTACGAGTGTAGTTTTCCGATGTCGAAAAAAACCGATACTAAAAGTCAAGTTGCAAGGTATGCACCGATTTCAAATGAAAATTTGAATCTCATTCGACATTTTTTTTTGGTCTATGTGCGTGTGTTTTTTCTGTTGTCTAGACTTGTAGATATTCGACCAGAAACACCGTTGCCACCACCATTATCACCAAGTGTTGATATTAAACTTGAATATTTAAGAAATTCATCACCCTCACCACCATCGACAATTTCTCAATCTGAATCTTTGAATTGTAACGAATCTTCGACGTCATTATTTAGAAATTCGACACGTGATTCATTGAAATCAACAGCAAGCAGTGACCGAGCTCAACTCATGTCGGGAAGTGAACAATCAAGTGTGGTTCAACCACTTCTAACTGATCTCTATCAAATTTCAATGGCTTATGCCTATTGGAAATCCAATAAACACCATGAAATGGCGACATTCGATTTATATTTCAGAAAAAATCGTAGGTTCTCAGTTTGATTTTGTTGATTGATTGATTGAATCGAGTGAATTTAGCGTTCGGTGGTGAATATACATTATTTGCTGGTCTTGAAGAATGTTTAAAATTCGTTCGTGATTATAATTTTCATCCGACTGATATCGAATATCTTCGTGCTTCGTTACCAACTTACATCGAATCGGAATTTTTCGATTATTTATCAACATTAAACATGAATGACATCAAAATCTATGCCGTACCGGAAGGTAACAACAACAACAACTTTGCTTTCTTTTTATTCTTTCAAAAACTAAACCAAAATTTTCTTTTAATAAAAAAAAACAGGAAGTGTTGTCTTTCCTCGTTTGCCATTGATGCGAGTCGAAGGTCCAGTTTTGAAAGCCCAATTGCTCGAAACAACGTTACTAACATTGGTTAATTATGCAAGTTTAGTCGCAACGAACGCTGCACGATTCCGTTCAGCAACTGGAGCCGATAAAACCTTACTCGAATTCGGTTTACGTCGTGCTCAAGGTCCCGATGGTGGTTTAAGTGCATCGAAATATTGTTATTTAGGTGGATTTGATGGTACATCGAATGTTTTAGCTGGTAAACTCTACGGAATTCCAGTTAAAGGCACACATGCTCATGCCTATGTCAATTCGTATGAATCGATGAATGATTTAACAAATCGACAATTAACCGATCGGTTAACTGGTGAAGTTCGTCCATTCGCTGATTTGTGTTTGAAATATTTGAATGAACTTGGTCCAATTTTGAAAATTCTTCCCGAAGAAACAAACAAAGGCGAATTAGCAGCATTTGTTTCCTATGCAATTGCGTTTCCAACGAATTTCTTAGCATTAGTCGACACATACGAAGTACTCAAATCCGGTGTACCGAATTTCTTAGCTGTTGCACGTGCTTTACACGAATGTAATTATCAAGCCGTTGGCTTACGTTTAGATTCCGGTGATTTAGCTTATTTATCATTAGAAGTTCGAGCTAAATTTCACGAAACAGCGATTAAATTTAATTTACCTTACATGGAACATTTTAATATCGTTGCAAGTAACGATATCAATGAAGATACTTTAGTTTCATTAGAAAAACAAGGCCATTCAATTGATTCATTCGGCATTGGTACACATTTAGTTACCTGTCAAAAACAACCAGCACTCGGTTGTGTTTACAAATTAGTCGAAGTAAATCCGATATTTTCTTGAGACAAAAAAAGAAACTGTAAAACACAAATAAATATTGTTCTAGCTCGCCGGTCTACCACGTATTAAAGTCAGTCAAGATACAGAAAAAGTGACAATACCAGGTCGAAAGAATCTCTATCGATTGTACGGTCATGATGGCAAAGCACTTTGTGATCTTCTGACTAAAATCGATGAGAAATCACCTGCTGAAGCAACACGAATGCTTAGTCGACATCCATTTTTAGAACAAAAACGTGCGTATGTAACGCCAACATCCGTTCGAAGTTTATATCGTTTGTATTGGTCCAACGGAGAACTCAAAGGTGATTTGCCAACATTGAAAGAAATTCGTACTTATGCTCGAGAACAAATCGACGAACTACGAAAAGATCATAAACGTGATCTCAATCCAACGCCGTACAAAGTTTCAGTTACCGATGATTTATTTCAATTTATGCACAAACTTTGGATGAAAAGTGTTCCCATCGGTGAACTCGATTAATTATTTAACAAGACTCATTTTGTGATAGATAGACTCAATGTTGTGTATTCTTCGTCTTTCTTTTTACCTATTCGATTTGCAATACGAAATTTCTCTTTTTGTTTTCTTAGAATTTACATATTTATCTCGACGTTTTTTTTCTTCTTCTTCTCTTTTCACTTTCTATCGTTGTGTTGAGTGTGTATCATGCACCAATAAATACTCGAATATTAGATTTTAAAAGCACTTCTTTATTTTCAAAAAATTAATTGACTGATAAATAAATGCCGAATCACACGAACGTATATCAATAAAACAAAAGTCAAGTTTATTTTCAATGCAAAAAATGAAAACCTTTTTGTTAAATCGAATTTTTCTATCTCTCTGACTGAAATTTTTATAACCGAATTACTTCAGTATGAGTGTCACGATGCTCTTCAAATCGATCTAAAGTACATAATCCATCCTTTACTCATTGCTAAATAAGGTTAAATTTCAATAGACGATGAGATCATAAAAAAAAAGTCTCTACGATCGATTAACAAATATGTTTTTATTCTCATACTCGTACTTAACGAACGTGATATCGATAAAAATCAATGTTCTTTTATTGATTTTGATTAAAAAAAACGAGTTCGAATGGCATCGATAGCGTGTCAAAACAAGATTTGACTTGTTTTACTTTAAAAGAATAAATTCATTTATAATTTATGATTGAATTGTAATTTTGTGTGTGATGCTGTGCGTCATCTGATGTGAACGATTCGATCAAATAATCATCATTTTGACTTATAGACATTTATCTTACGGCGACATGTGTTCGTTGTTCTTCTAATCAAAAACTTTCCTTCTTCGTCGTCGTCGTCGTCTTTAAATTTAAAGTTCATGAAACCATAAAAAAAGAAAAACGTGACAGCAGATAGACGAACAAGTGTCGAGTTCTCTCGTTTAATTTCTTTTTTTTTCTCTCCACAGGTGGCTCATATGTACAGATGTACACATTTGATTTACACGGACCGGTTGATTTCGATCTATTATGATACGAGATAAGCACACTACTCGATATTTCTCTCATCTAAATATCATCATAAAAAACAGCAATGAATGTCGTTTATAAATGGACCGATAGATGTATTATAGATTGAATTGAAGGGTAAAAAAACTTTCGGGTCCATTAACCAGACAAAGAAAATGAAGAGGAGAAGAAGAAGAAGACAAAACGACAGTTCATTGTCAATGTCACAGTCAGTTGACTTCCGTAGAAGCATTAGAAAAAAGAACAGATGTTCAACGAGTAACTCATCTAGTAATTTGATGATTATAGTTTATATTATATTATAGAGAGAGAGAGAGAGAACGAAAGACAGATGACAGGATCGTAATGATTTCAAGGTAAACCAATAAGTTGCACTGTATGATTTATTGTTGAGCAAGATGAATGTTCACACACTTGAAAACATGATTATAAATAATAGAAAAAAACATTTCCATATTGTTTCCGGTTGCATGCATTAGTTTTTTTAATTTGAGATTTGCAATTATCGTTGAAATGTTAATCTGCTACTTGGTATCTAATTGAAAACAAAATCAAATGAGCGACACAACTGACCACGAGAGAGAGAGAGAGAGAGAGAGAGATATGTACATGCAAACGAGCAATCGACGCGCCGACGATGACGCGTGTCCTTCGATACTGGAAATGTCAATTTAGCGTGTGCGTGTATGTCGTTGGTCACAATCTAATCTCTCTATTGACCAACATAGATTGATTAATATTAGCTTTCTTTTTTTTTCCTCGTTCGTTCATCGACAAAAACAAGCAAAACGAGAAATGAGAAAATGTCAAATGGTCATTTGGCTTTCTTATTCTCTCGCTTTAATATTCATCTTTCGACATGTAGTTCAATCAAAAGTGATGAGAGACAATGAACAGAGGAAACAATACGAGAGATGAATCATTTGTTGTTGTTAGGATTATTAGTGTTGATGCTAAATTATAAATCAAACGATACGAGTTCGCGTGCCAGAAATCTCAATTTCAATTTCCTCGTTTCGCTTTGATCTTTTTTTTCTCTCGCTCGTTCGCTCGTTTTTTTTTAACTTCGCATCTGTTCGTCTTGTTTGTGGTGAATGGACTAGAATGAGATCGTATGTATATTCTCTTAATTCTCTCTACTCTATGATCAACTCAAATTGAGCATTCGATATCCTTTATGTGAAGAGAATTTCCGTCTACTTTAAAATGATAAAAAGCTTGATCAAGTTCGAGTAAAGTGAAGTGAAGATCATTAGTAAGACACCTGCTCGATCTTCTCATTGATTTTTCACATAGATTTCATGTCGATATAGTTTATACGCGTCCTTGACCATCGTGATGTTCATTGAGGCTTTCCGTTATTTAATTCTTTCAATTTTTTTCTTATTATGATATGACTCGATTGCACGTTGTCAGCATCATTTCTTTGTCTTCTCTTGTCAGTCAAAGAAATCTCGATGCACATTGACTTGCGTAACATATACTCGTATTCATTGACATAATAAGATGCTCTGTGAGACGACGATGATGATGATGAAGAAGAAGAAATGTCACTAAGATCTGTTCTAAGACTGAAATAAAATAAACTTTTCTCTTTTTCTCTCTTCTTGACACTTTGTTCGTATACATATTACTCATCTTAACGACATTTTAAAGATATAGGCAAGAGGTGTGACTAAGTGACGCTCAACATCCATCAAATTCTCCATTGATAAATAACAAAATATGATGATGATGATGATCGTCATCATCATTATTGAGATCGATGTGATGCAACAAGTGGTCTTTCATTTTGCTTCTTCTTCTTCTTCTTCTCTCCGCCTTCATCAATCAATAATAGTCATTGACGATTGTCGTCTGTATGGCGTAATTTGTATATATCGAATAAGTAAAAAAAAAGAAGCAATGTTCGATGACGACATGTCATAGTTCATCAATCGATGTTTATGATCTGTTTATCATCAAATAACGAGTTCATCATCGAATAGTGACAATTAGCCAAGAACGTTTTTCGTCAACAAATTCAATATGTTCATATGAAAAACATTTGCCTTTTGGCTACAGTCGTCGTCGTCGACGACGTAAACACAGGCAAATGTCTTAATGGCTGTTGTTGATTGAAAAACAAATTTCGATGATATTAGAATTTGGTTCACAATCGTGAACAGATGGAATCAATTAGAAAGTTCGCTTGATGTTAGTCGACTAGTTGAATTAATGAGCTCGATTATCGTTGTCCTCGTGATTATTCGGACATAGAAAGAACGAACGAACAGTTGGTCACCATAGGCTCTTCCGTTTTTATGTTATTCTTATTTCATCTCGTTTTTTCTCACTTATTCGTTATTCTAGTTAAATACTCGGTTATTGCGTGACGTAATCTTGCCCAAGAAAAGTTCCTTTTTTCCAGTCCTAAGATTAGCTCGATGATTACATTTGAATCGAAAAAAAAAAGAGAAAGGAGATTTCACCGTTCAACAGAACGTCCTTGTTATCGCGCTAAGTCGTTAGAATTATTGAACTCACGCCTTCGTTTCTATTTCCGTATTGATATAGAGCGAAGTTGTATGCTGATTTAAATCTTCTTTCTCTTCTCTTTTCTTTCCTTTCGGACAATAGAATTCATAGGACGAGAGAGAGAGAGAGGCAAGAGAACATTTTCTCTCATTCTCCTTCTTTTTTTCTCGTCTCTCTTTGCTTCATTCTCTCCTTCATCCCAATTGCGGACATTTCGTAATTGTTGAGACATTCTTTCTCTAGAATGTAATTCTTCTTTTAGATTGAGCCAGAAGATATAATAATAATAATAATAATAAAAAGACAAGCGACAAACTTCTTTACTATTTACAATGCCTACCAAACCTTCGAAATCATTGTTATTAATTCTATTCATTTATCTCATCAAACTCGATCTGAGTTCACCAACAACAACAACAACAAATGATCCATTCGATTTTCGGTTTATTTCATACACTGGTATGTATATGTGAGAAACCGCACGTTTAGTTTCACTTGTAGTGATCATCGTCATCTTAGACAGACTAAATCAACAAATCTGTTCATATTGACCGACAAGTGTCTATGAGAGAGATCGATTCAATCGAAATACGAGCAAAGATAATAGTCAAATTCACGCGAAGAATATTAAAATTCTTATCATCAGATGTCAATATTATCGTACCGAGTTCGACAATGAGAAATTGAACAAAAGAAAAAAAAAGAAACTTTCGTTGAATTGTTTGTCACAACTTGTGAATGAATAGTTTCATTCCATCATCTACTTAAACATTCGTCACCTGTTCGAATGTGAATGCAAACTAAATAATATTGGTCTGTTGATTCATTTCTCTTCTTTTTTTGTTTGTCTTGCAAATTAGTCAAGAGACTCTTGTGCTGTCGGCGTCAGTATTTGATTAGAAAAATGAACGGCTCTATATTCGAGCGGAAAAAACGGGCAGACTGGAACGCTTTTGATCAAATTAGAATCACATATACTTACGAAAAGAAATTTGAGACTATCTCTTATGTAGACAATCGACACAAAGATTTGATTTGAAAGAGACAGAGATTATACGTTCATTTGATCTTGTTATTATTTCTTTTTCTTTTTTTTTTAGAAATGTTACGAAATGTTCAAACGTATGAAGAAAATGCTGATAGTTTCGATGCAATCGTTGTTGATCCTCGACGAGATCAAATTATCATCGGTGCAAAGTAAAGAAATCGAGAGAATCATTCATTCTTTTGTTTTGTCTTGATAATTACTTGTAAATTCAGACGATGTTTACCTATTGACACTTTTGTCTTGATCATCATCGTTTCATAGATCGAACTCTGACCACGTTAAGAACACTTTAAGTAAATTGACGAGTGAGAAAAAGAAGAGTCTGATCAATGGTCAAGCGTCGTATACCTTGTAGAGTAACAAAGCCTTAGTAAGACGATGACCGAGGAGCTAATTATATCCAAAACATACAATAGCTTTGTTGACACAGCAACATACGGCGTGCAAAAGAAAAAGAAAGGCGTCAAATTGCGTTTTTCGAAGCCTTGCAAAAAAAAACAAACAAACGAGATTTATTTTTGTATTTAAATTTTAGAAATTCAATAATTCGTCTATCGATCAATGATTTTCGTTTAATCGAAAAATTCCAATGGGAATCATCATCAAATGATATCAACATCTGTCGAAATCAAATTCATTCACTTGTAAAATACGCTTATTTCATAAATCAACAACGTTTTCTTTCGGCATTCTCTTAGAATCAATGTGAAAATTATATTCGTGTATTAGCACTTCGTTCACATGATCAATTCTTATTGACATGTGGAACGAATTCCTATCGTCCGATTTGTGCCTGGCGTCGTCCCGATTCTTTGTCAACGATCGTTCGAAAAGATGAATTCATTCCAGGCGATGGCAAATCGCCTTATAATAATCAATTTCCATCGACATACGAATTGATCGATACGGGTTTGTTTTTTTCTGTTTGACAAAACTGTCAAGTCAATTTGATTTTTGATTTGTTTAGGTGAATTGTATTCAGCTACAAGTAATGAACCAGTATTCGGCGTTAATGATCCGTTAATTCAACGAAGTTTCACCGATGGTAAACAATTACGAACTCAACAACACGATTCGAATTGGTTGAGAAGTAAAATTTATCTTTTGCAAAAACAAAACCTATTGAATTTTGGATATTGTTCACTTTGCAGATCCGTATTTCGTTCGAATTCTAAACATTGGCTCGTATGTTTACACATTTTTTCGTGAAATTGCTCTCGAACATTTATCTTGTGGAACAGTAAGACAAAACACGCAAATCGATTTTTGTTTGTACGAAATGATTTTTTTGTAGAGTGTTTATTCTCGTGTTGCTCGTGTTTGTAAATATGACGATGGTACAATGAAATTCAGCGATACATTTCGTTCGTTTTCGAAATTACGTTTATCGTGTTCGAAAAAAGTTCATAATGAAATCACGACATTCGAATACAATGAATTACAATCGATTTTCTATGATCAATCATCGAAATTGATCTACGGAGCTTTTAATTTACCGAAGTAAAAATTTTGGTTAATATCAAAAAAGTCAAACAAAAGATGATTTCGAATTGAATAGAAGTGGTTTAGCTGGATCAGCTATTTGTGTTTACACAATCGATGAACTCGAACGAGTCTTTTCATCGCCTTTTCTAACTCAAAAAACCAATGAATCCTACTGGTTACCTTCGACAATAAAACAAGAATCTGAAAAAGTAAGACAAATCTCACATTTTGTTCTTCGTGATTTGGAAAAATGAAATTTGTTCAGTGTGAACCGAATCAATCGAATGAGAACGGTTACGTGTCTGGTCGAGTTCTTCGATCTGGTGTTCTTCATTCGTCATCTGACGCGTTGACATTCGATGATATTCGTATTGGACATTTATTTACCGATCATTTCAACGGAATAACAATTTATTTCGTCATCACTTCGGATAGTTTATTCTTGAGAAAATATTCGTTGATTCAGAATCAATTATGTTTAATCGAACAAGTTCCATTGAAACCAGTTGATTTGCCCGATGATCAATGGAAAATCAATCGAGCTGAATTCATTTTCGAAAGAGTAAATCGATCATCTTCATTAGTTTCAATTCTTGTTTTTTTTTGTTTTTGAAGAAAGAAATCATTCTAACAACAACAATTTCCGTTCTAAAACTCGCTGCTGGTCGTTGTGATCGACTGAACACAAGTAATTTGTGTCATTCGGCCATGGATCCTTATTGTCAATGGGATTCGACTGTTGATCGTTGCGTTCTCACAAAAAAATCTGCATTAACTCGTTCATTGACATGTCCAATTATTAATCTAACGAGTATGTGTTTATATAAACTCGTCTAATTTGTTTAAAGATCACGTTGTATTTATTCAGTTGACGGTGGTTGGTCTTCATGGTCGTCGTGGTTTACGTGTCAACAAACAACAGGTGAAAAATGTCAATGTCGAACGCGAACATGTACACAACCAACGCCACAATTTAATGGGCAATTGTGTCATGGATCAAATATTGAAATCAAACAATGCCAAGGTAAAAAATCAGATTTGTTGAAATGCAAATCGGAACGAGAGAATTTTCTTTGGAAAAACTTTAGTTGACGGCGGATGGTCACCGTGGAGTGATTGGAGTTTGTGTCCGAAAACATGTGGCAAATCGTTTCGTTCGCGAACTCGAACTTGTACAAATCCGGAACCGAAACATAACGGACGGTTATGCATCGGATCTGAACGAGAAGAACAACCGTGTCCTGAGATATTCTGTTCAACGAATTCGGCATATCTCAGTGCTTGGACAGGTTCGACGAAAGAATTTGATTTGTTTTCGATTTCGATTTCGAATCAATTGTTTGAATTTAGATTGGGACAATTGTTCGAGAACATGTGGAGGCGGAATACAGAAACGAACTCGACGTTGTTTGATGAATGATGATAAATGTTCGGAATGTTTAGAAGAAACGAGATTGTGCAATGAAATGCTCTGTCCAAGTAATTCAATCGATTCATGTTGATTTTCAAATAAATAAATTGATTCTAGTTGAACAAACGAGTGTCTGGAGTGAATGGACACCGATTCGAAATCCGATTTCGAATGATTTATTAACTGAAATACGAACAGAATATGTTTGTTCGATGAGTTCATCGGCAAATCAACAAAAACCAGAAATTAAATCCGAGAAAATCAATTATCGAATTTGTAATCATCAAGACAAAACTGACTGTCAACTAATTGGTTTGTTTAATTCAAAAATAAAAACCCATTGACTTCATATTTTTCTTGCTAAATTCTAGATTCATTAGATGATTTGAAAAACAACGATTGGTCTCCATGGTCAACTTGGAGTGGTAATAAAAGCCAATCTAATTTCTCAATTAAATTCCTTTCTTTTGTTTTCTTTGTAAAGATTGTTATCCAGCTTGTGGAATCGCTGGTTCGATTGAAACCCGTCGTCGTCGTTGTTTAGGAAGAAATTGTTTCGGAAATGACGTTGAAAAACGTTCGTGTGTATCTTGTAATCAATCAACAAATAACAATTGGTCTTGTTGGACCGATTGGTCTGAATGTTCGACGTGTACATCATCGAAAAAGAATTCAATTCAAACTCGAAATCGAATCTGTTTGACGAATTCATGCGACGGTGAATCTCATCAAGAACGTTTATGTTCGTCGTGTTCATTGATAACAAAATCGTTTTCATTGATAAATTCAATGAATGAAAATCATTTTACATTGATTCATTTGATATTCGTTAGTTTAATTTCGTTTTTCTTCGGTTGTTTTCTGACAATCTGTTTAATTGTCGTCTATCGTCGACATTATCGACATTACCGACGTCGACAAACATCGAACACATTTCTTCATGCTGATGATCGTGATTATTTTCAAGCATCAACATCAAACTCTTCATCCAGTCCTCATACAGCACAAGATTCCGACACATTTACAACCCTATCGAATACAAATCCTAATCAAAATAAATTTCGAAGTTTCGATTCATCATCAACATCGACTAATGGAGGTGTGTCGACCTATCTCAAAGATATTCCATCGAGGAAATTAAATATGTATATTAATCCAAGAGAAATCCCACCATTACCACCAGCAGCAACCTTAAAACGAACATCATTGATGTCATCGATGAAAACAAATCTCGACGCTGATGATATGTAGAGTCACCGTATAACTATGAAAACATTAGTCACATATTTCTTATTCTTTTTCTAAAATGTTATCTGTGATATCAGAACTCTGGCAGGTCCAGTTTACTTTATTTCGATTGGTATTTGTCGCCTTTTCTCGTCCTTTCTCTCAGGGTGTTGTTGCTTTTTTTGTATTTTTTTTTGTTTCTTTCATTGATATTAAATAAATAGATGTTCGTCTAAGAGTCACATTTAAATTTCATCGATAAATCATCAACTTCAATATTTTACATCTTTTCATTTTCTGAATAATTTAAATTATTTTAAAAGAATTGAATTCACTGTTGCTCTTGAAGGAAATTGTTTCTTTTTGTTAAATTCAACTAAATGTCTTTTGTCTGTAAAAAAGGACGTTTTTCTATTTTCATGAGATAAAAAGTGCAAATCAGTAACTTATGGTTGTTATGTAAATGGATCCATTAGAATACAATACAGATTCGATAGGTTATTGAGTACCAACTGTTGATTTATTTTATAAATATGGAAATTAGCAATCTGTTAATGGCAAAATAGTACAACTGAAAATTATGAAAATGAAATTATTCTCTATGAAATGGTCGACGGTTTGAAAGTCTTAGCTACTGATCAATCGATTATTCGTATTTTCAAATTAACCGCAGTTTTCTGTTGTATTCTCTTCGTATCCTTTTCAATATCAATTGTGAATTTTCCTTTCTCGATATCGAATCCAATTCATTCGTTTAATATTTCTCAATCAATACGTTTGAGAAACTGTACCGTTGTTCTTCACAATCCGTTAGGACGTCTTGGCAATGTTCTATTTGAATTTGCAAGTGCTTATGGTCTTTCATTGGAACATAAATGTCGTCTTTATATTGGCCCAGAAGTTATCAAAGAACTAGAAAAAAGTTTTCGAATCAATATTTCAAATTCTTTGAATCAATCGGAATTGAGTCGTTCATCACCTCTCGAACAAATTTTCAATCATTGCACTTATTTTCCTGATCTTTTTCAACCAAATAAATCTCAATTTGTCGAATTAGTTGGCTATTGGCAAGCTTATAAACATTTTGCCAATCAAACAGATCGAATTCGAGATCAATTGCGTTTTCAAGACGTTATTTTAAATCGAGCAAACTCGTACATTGGAAGTATTACGAATAGAACGAATATTTCGAAATCAGTTGGTATTCATATTCGACGAGGCGATTTTGTAAATGCACGAACGATTTCTTCAGAGAAATTTATTTATGATGCAATGGATTATTTCATAAAAAAATATCGATTTGTTAATTTTCTCTTTGCCAGTGATGATAAACCGTATTGTCAAAGAACATTTTCTCAGAGAAATAATACATTCGTCATGCCAGATTCATTTTCTCCTGCCGAAGATATGGCCGTTTTAACTTTATGTAATGATATTATTATCACAGTTGGTACTTATAGTTGGTGGTCGGCTTTTCTCTTGCAAAATCGAACCGGTGAAGTGATAACTGATTCGAAACTTGATCATTCGCCATTGGATGTCGATTGTCAGGCATCGGTATTTTTTCCTTCGTGGTTCAAATTTTTGAATTGAAGAAGAAAAAAAAATTTCTTCTGATTTGATTATTTTCCTTGCCGTTTGTTTGTCAATGTGACATTTAATTAGTTTGATCAAATATAAAATCTCATTTTGAACGTGTGCTCTCGCAAATCGAAAATCGACTTTGTGCATTTACCTTACGTCTGTTTTGTTTTTCCAGAGACGAAGAAAGAAAAAAAAAAGTCAATAAAATCTTGAAAACAATCACTCGTTAGTTTGATGACGAGTAAACAGCACACTTACAAACATATTCGATCGATTCTTTTTCATCGTTCTGCCTGTTTTCGACGCAAAGAAAAACGAGAGCAACATATCAATAGATGAATTTGAAGATTAAGAAAACAGTAACGAACATCGAAAGGCGTCTGTTTCTTTTTTTATTTACTGAATAGGTAATCAAATACTAAGAAAAGAAAAAGAGAAACGTGACCAAAATCTTATTAATTTACAAAAAAAAAAGAACAGCAATGTACGAAGGTTCAGATGGTTTTGTTGTTAATCAAGACGAAGTACGCCGATTCGTTGGTTTTTTATTTTCATTTGATTAAAATTCTGAATTTGCTTTAGTCAACGCGATCTTACCCCGGTATGAATAGTGTTATTCTTTCACAACAAGCGTCTCGATTTTGGATACCTTTTGACGTTAAACTTTTCGAAAGTAATTCACCTTGTTTTTTTTTCAATAGTTCAATTGAAATTCTCTCTCTTGTTTAGGCTTATCACCATGCCAATATTTAGAAAAATATTGTCGAGTTAACAGTCGTCGACATACGTTGTACAAACGTGTTTTTGATAAATATAAAGATAATGAAGGAGAATTGAGTGTCAAAGTACGAAACAACTGTGGTGGTTATTTATAGATTTTAATGAGTTTGTTTCTTTCTTTTGAAATTGAATAGATTCTACTGGATGCCATATCCGATGCGTATATGCGTACAATTGATGATCATTTTATTACACAAGTTATTAATCTACTTGATTTATCATCGAATGCTAAAATAACTTTTTCACAATTCGAAGGAATTGCTGCGTTTTCCGAAAGATATTTTTTCAATATTTTCACGTGAGTTTTTTTGTTTTTCTCATTGAATTTTATTTGATAGTTGTGATGATTTTTAGTCGACAGGATAATTCCGAACCACAATTGCAAAAAGATATTTTAGAAAAACTCGATTTTTCATCATTAAAATCGAAATTAGTTGGTGTTAATCTGGCTCCGTCACTTCAACGGATTTTACGTTATATTTAAATTCGTGTTTTTTTTTCTTTCGAACTTTAATAAAAAGAAATCATTCGATTCAATATGAAAGTTCTCAAATTAGATCGTTTTACTTCATTTGATCCATTTCTTTATTCGGATTCTTTTTTTGTTACAGGAAAAAGGATATAATTGGAATTGCTAGTTGATATGAATAAACTCGTCGACATACAACTATTATTGTTTGGAGTTTGTTGATAAATAAAAGATATGAAAAAGATAAATGTTTCGATGTAGAGAAAGAAAAACGTTTTTATTTTGAAATCCTTAAAACAACAACAACAAAGTCAAAATGTCTCTAGTTGAGAGAAATCTTGTTTTATCCGATCAAAGTCAAAGTACAAATGTTCAAAATGTTCGTGAACGAAGTCCATCATTGGACAGTCCTGATATATTCGTTGTATCTCAACGTGTTTTGGATTTCTTCGATGGACTTTATTCGGATCGAATGCATCGATATTGTATGAATGTAACATTTTTAACATTAATTTCAATGACATTGTCAATTGTCACTTGGATGTTCTTTTGGATCGCTGAAAATCGATCGAACAATGCTCAAGATCCTGATGTGAAATTGTCTCTTTATGATCTTCAAATAACTCTTGAAACATTTACAATTGCTCTTCTCGGCATAACGCCAGTTTTGTTTGTAATTATGATTTCAAGTTGGATGCGATATTTTTGTTATAATCCAATGATTGCTATTCGAAATAAATTCATTGGCTTTCGATTAGAAAATGAACAATGGAAAGCTCAATTAGATGATTATTATCGAAGGAAATCATCGAAATTTTCACATGGCTTCCGATGTGTACAAAGAAAAGAACTTTACGAAAGAAATTATGGTTATGTGATATTATCATCACATGGAATTGTTATTGATGAATTAATGCTTCTAAGTGCCGATAGAAATATTGTTGATAAAGGAGAATTTCTCGATGATAATAAAATATTGAAAGTGACTTTTAAACGAACATGGACAAGACCTTGGAAAATATCAGTTGGCATTCATTTGCCAAATATACAATTCAATCAAGATTATACCGAAGAAATTCATAAACTAGCAAAAGTCCCATTCAATTCGCATAATTGTGCTTCATTCTATGTGCGCTTAGATTGATTTTTTTTATTAAAACAAAACTTTCTTTTGATAACAAATATTTTATTAGTTTGACTTACAATTAGTATTAATCAGATTTACTCATGTTTTCAACTAGAAAGCTTTTATTGAACAAAGAAAAGTATTCTCATTGATATTTTATGATCTCATTAAAATGCAAACACGTCATGTTATCTTCCATTGACAACGATTATCTATTTATCAGATTAAATGTTGTGTTTTCTGTTCTTTTCAAGGTCAATCCAACACTTAATTAAGCAAAAAGAAAAACATGACGATTCAATTTCTGCTTTCTTTCTTTTTTTTAATAAAAAAAACGGAAAAGAAGGAACTGCACATTTAGTAGAAATGAAAAATCAGATGTCTGCTTTGGATAGAAGACTGATTAGAAGAATTTCTAGCATCATTGTGATTTCGTTGTCTCATTTCGTCGAAAACTATTTTGAGATATTCAAAACACTTAGTCATACTTATGTGAAAACTTCTTTTACTTACGTAGAAAAAAAAAGAAAAAAACAACAAGTTCTTAAAGTACTCGCGACATGAAACGGAACAATTCATTATCTATCTATCTAAATGAATTTACATGTTGAGGAAATGATTGTAGTTCATTTTCTTGTTTCTCATATTTCACAGATCTATATCAATGAGTGGGAAAAGTCTAATGAGTGTCGATACTTGAAATACATAAATCTTTTTTTATATGAAAAACGCTCGGTTTTTCTTCTCTCTCTCTCTCTCTCTCGTGCTTGTTTATCGTTCATAATTCATTCGAGAAAGTTTTTTTTTCTGTAGTAATACTTGTAAATGACCTCGTCCTTGTTCTCTAGTTTTTCTTTCTCATTTTCAATACTTTCCTGTGAACACTCAATTGACTTAGCTTTCAGTCTCAATGGAGAACAAGAAGAAGAAAAATAATTTCTCTTTTTCGAGTAAATCTAATCGATAAGAGAGTTTCTTCTATCGTTCTTTTCATGAACAACTTTGCCGAGGTAAGAATAGAAACATAATATCTCTGACTTTAGTCATCATTTGCCCATGAAAAATTAGCTCAAGGAGATATGAACTTATTAGATTATTTGATCAGATATTTTTTACAAAATCGACAAATAAGATGGGAAAAAAAACAAAATTTTGCCGTTTTTTTTTCTCTTTGCTGTTGATTATCTAGAGAAATAGTTCTTGTTGTTGTCGTTGAGCGTCTTTATGCGTGTGTATGTGTCTAATAACTGTGTCAAAGTTGTTTCTACTTGATCTAGAACGGAAATTAACTTTATAGTTATGTCGCCGTTTTAATATTTTTACAAATTATTTTTTATTTTAGCAGATTTATTCACCATAAAAAACAAGAGTCAACCGAATTAAATTGTAAATCTACTTTAAATGCATGCAGATATTGAAGATACAACGAGAATTTCAGTCGAACGATCAACTTATGATGCGTATGATGATAATAAAGATATAATTTGGCCGACAATCGTGGGAATATTCGTCGCATTAGCATTAGGTTGGATGATTTGTCGTTATAAATGTTCATCAAGAGAGCGTTCACCACATATTGTTCGATGTTGTCCGAAAACTTTATGTAAAAATATTCGATTATGTTGTATGTGTTTATTCAGGTAGAAATTTATTTTATTTAATAAAAAAAACAATGTCAATTTGATCATTTTCTCTAGGATAAAAAATCAGCAACAACAATCAACTAGTTCGCAAATAGCAAATAATAATAAAACAAGGTATTGATTTAAAATGAAAAATTCAAATGATTTCTATTTGTTTCCTTTGCAATAAAGACAATCTGACCATAGTATCCAAGAAATTCCATTTCTTTCAACTAATTTATCGGCAAATCGTCCATCTATAAGTCAAATAGCTCAGCAATGGCCACCACCATTTGTTCTCAACCAGTCGCCAACATTTCCAATTTCAATTCCAATTCCGCCAACAGCTCCTACGATAACCACGATAATCAATGAAAATCAACCGAAACGGCATCCTTTACGACGTGATTCGACATATCCTGGCATGAATAATGAGAGACGAGAGTCATCTCTTTGGCCGTTTCGTCCTATTAACGTTGTTTTTCATAAACAAACAAGCAAAATCAAAGAAAATGACTTATTTTTTAGTAGTTAATCGATTTATTAAAATATATTCTTCAAAGTATTTATCGTTTACAAAAGTGTCAAACGATAATTGAGTGTTTTTTTTCTTTCTCGACCTTGAAACTTTTCTAATCAATTCGAGAGAAATTCTTCGTCTTTTCTTCGATCGCAAAAGTAAAACTATTCAACATGAAAACGTGCTATAAATAGCCAATTTAAAAGGATAAAACATCTGACTATGAATTAATACCCAGATCTATCGATACGACTGTCCGTATTTGGTCATAATTTTGCCGCTTATGGACCGCACTATTAAGTAAACGGTCAGTATTTGCCAAAAATATTTGACACAGTAAAACGGCATCGTATTGTTTGACATGGGTAGATTCATTTTTATCTTATGAGAGACAAAAAAAGTCAAACGAAAGCTTCTATTTGAAAATCAAGGTATTGTATCTTCATTAAGATAAAATTGTATAATTTTATGATGTTAACATTTCGAGTTGAAAGATCACGAACGATCGATCGATTGTATTTTATACTATTTGAAATCTGTTGAACATTAACGATAGTGGTCGCTAGTATGAAATCAATTTCGAAAATCAATTCAATCCTTACATTCATTTCGTTTTCATCAAAGAAAATCAGTAAAAAACTAAATATTAAATATGTTTAAATCAATAGAAAAATTTTGATTAATAAATGTATTGATTGTGAGTATAGACCAATTGTATAATAAAGAAAAGTAAATATGACATTGGATGTGCATTGCTTTCTCTCTCTCTCTATGTGTGTCCCTCTCGTTTTTTTTTATTTATTGACATTGAATTTATCAGAATCAAACGAAAGAAATTCGAGATCGATTTCGAGAAATTAAACTATGAACAATGATAAATGATGATCAAGTAGAAACAGATGAAATTTCATTGAATTCATATGAAATCGTTTGTTTTGTTTGTTTTCGTAGCTTCAAATTTGTCTTTATCATCCACATCCCAATCAAGCACATCGATACACTCGACAGATCATTCGAATTAATACGAAAACAACCTGTCGAGAAGTGCTGACCCACTACATTCCCGAACCAACGACCGCTCGATTAGTTGAAACTTGTCTCGGTTTTGGTAAATAGAAAATTTGTTCAGTTTTTGTCTTTCGACTCGAATCAAAAGAGAAAAGCAATGAGTTTTTTTGACAGATTTCTTTCGTTGGAATAAGCTAAAGCTTTTTCTGATTTGTTTATTTATATTTCAGAGCGAGAAATCGCAGGAAATGATTGTTTATTCGATGTTATAACTCGTAATCAAGCTATCGAAGAATTCAAAATTGTTGTCCGACGACTAAACGGTATGTCTCACTTACAAATCAAATCCACTGATCTCTCTTCCTCTTCTTCATCTTCGTCTTTCCTATTGAACATTCTTTTCTCGTTCTGCATACGTACAAAACATTATCGTCGTACTCGAACATGAGTGCAGTAGCATTTTCTGTCGATATTTGTACGATAGACTGAATGAACGAGCGCAGAGAGAGAGAGGAAAAAAGAACACGAAGAAGAAGAAGAAGAAGAAGAAGAAGAAGAAGAAGAAAAAATGTTTGACCCTTTTCTCGTTTGTACATATGCATATCCATTCACCTTGTTCTTCTCGTCGTTTTCTTTTTTGAGACAACAATAATAATAACAACCATAATCATCATCAACGACGACGTACAACGATGCGTTCGCCAACGATTCACAATAATCATTCATCACCCAATGAGATCAACAAACAACAACAACAACAACACCAAACCAACGGAAATTCATCAGTTCAGACACGAAACTTTCTTTATTTTAATCGCTAAAATTCGTTTTGTTTTTTCTTTAGTTTGCAATAAGTAGTCTATCAATGGATTTATCTCTATCAGAATTACAGGAAATGGCCGCTCGACAACAACAACAAATCGAACATAATCAACAATTGCTACTTGCACGTGAACAACGTTTGAAATATCTCAAACAACAAGAATTAAAACAACAACAAACATCACACGATAGTTTACGTTTGAAACGTTTGAAAGAACATATCGAACAACAAGAAATCAAACATTTACGACTTAAAACACTTCAAAATCAAATCAATCAACAACGAAATTCCAATTCGACTCTAGCAAATGAATTAGAAGTTCTCAAACAAATCTTTTTGGATAAAGAACATGAATTAACAGTTGCTTTGAATAAAGTCGATGATCTAACCAAACAACTTGATCAATTAAGAAAAATCAAAATCACAACAAATAAAGAACAATCACAGAATAAAAATGAATTAGATAAACTCAAACAAGAACTTATGATTCGAAATAAACTCAACGAACAACAAAGTCGAAAGATTGCCTATCAACGCGATGTTTACGCGTCGAAACAAGCGGAATTGAGTCAATTAGATCGTCGAATTGACGAACTTCAACAACGTTTGAAAAAGAAACGAACATTCATATCGAATCGTTCGATACCATCGACAGCTGTCGTCGAACCTTTAACCTCATCAACTGGCTATCGGACAGCATTCGATACTGTTCAAGACACCTTGAATAATGTTAAAATTGCAGAAATTGAAAAACGAATGTTACAATTAGCTAATTCATTTAATGCAACAACATCATCATCATCACCAACACATCTCAATGAACAATTGAATAACTCCAATAGTCCAAAAAAGAATCCAAATAATAATAATAATAATTTCTTCTCAACAAATCAACAACAATCAAAGATTGCATTCGCATCCAAAAGTGAAATTGCAGCAACATATATGGCTCGTTCAGGCGCCTCACCATCGTCTCTTTCGAAGCCAACAACAACAACAACAACAACTGAAATGACCGATAGTACATTGAAAACAGAACAACAACAATTACCACCCAATCTTCGTTTGAATGACGATATTCTTTCTGTTCATTTCAATAATGTCGCATCAAATGTTAAGAAACGTCATTCGTTATCCGATCCATCGGATTCATTGATTAAATATCTGTCAGCCAATGTTACTCCAACAACAAATTCGAATCAATCTCAACCGATACAAGTTCGTGATGATTCATTCAATCAATTGATGAACGAAACCAAAGTTCCATCGATGGTTGCCTATGAAAATCTGCTCGATATTCAAACGAATCTCAATCAAAGTCAAGATCCATTCGATGAACGACAAGAATTTCAACAGGAACAAGAAATCATTATCGAATCGATCGTTTCCGATACGGAATCCGAAAACGATCATTCAGATTTAAATAATCTTTCGTCTCGATCATCACCCGTGCCCATACCGATCTGCACGCCACCAACAATAGTAACAACAACAACAACAACAACATCTGCACTAAATCTTAAATCTTTATTAAAAACTCCAACAACGCCAAAGAATCTCACACGACGAGTTCTCTTCGATCCGCTCGCACTTCTACTCGACGCAGCCGTCGTCGGCGAACTCGATCTCGTCATGAAAGCCGCCAAAGACGTCGAAAATCCCAGCCTACCCAATGACGAAGGCCTCACAGCATTACACAACGCCGTTTGCGCATCGAACTTCGAATGTGTCAAATTCCTAGTTGAATTCGGTTGTGATATCAATTTCGCTGACAATGACGGATGGACGCCTTTGCATTGCGCAGCATCGTGTAACAACACGCCAATGGTTCAGTTTTTAGTCGAACACGGCGCTTGTATATTCGCCACGACAATTCGCGACAATGAAACAGCCGCTGAAAAATGCGAAGAAGAAGAAGAGAATTATACGGCATGTTCACAATATCTTCTTTTTGTTCAAAATGAATTAGGCGTGATGAATAATGGATCGGTTTATACGTTGTATGATTATGAGCCAAACGATTCGATGGACAATGAATTGACATTTAAAGATGGAGATCAATTGACGATCTTAAGACGTGGTGATGAAAATGAAAGTGAATGGTGGTGGGCGAGACACGAACCAACTCAACAGGAAGGATATGTACCGAGAAATTATCTTGGAGTATGTTTTTGCATTTATTTTTTGTTTTTTTAGAGATTTTTTTTAAAATTTTTCATTTTTAGCTTTATCCACGAGTACGACCGGGTTCAATGGCTTCAACTAGTTGTTAGTGCCTTACGAATCTTCTTTTCTATCTCTCTCTCTCTCTCTCTCAGGATGTTTTTCTCTGTATAAACTTGAATACGGATGTGCTCTGCTTCTTTTTTTCTGTTTGTTTGTTTGATTGATCATTTCTTTCTTTTCTTTTTTTTTACTACTTTCTTCAATCAAAAAATTCAATAAAGGAAAATATTTACGACTAATTTCTTTGTTTTGTTTTGTTTTAAAAATGGTTTTGCTTTTTAATTGAATAAAAACATTCTTTATAGAAAAATAAATATCAATGAGAAAAGAATTAACAATAAAACAAGAGGATTTCTGGCGGTTAATCAATCGAGAACAGTTTCTTTTAAAATATTTCCAAGTTCGACTGCGATATCGAATTCGTACGTACCGATTTTCAACAACAAAAAAACCAAGAAAAAAAAACTTTTCATTTAGCTGCAACAAACAATCAATGTATTTACGTGGAAGTCATTTCTGACGATAAGACGATCGGCGAACATGCTGAAGTAAATTTGACAAAAAAGAAAGCAATAAATTGAACTTTTGATTGTTTGAAGCAATATATTCTCTCATTTGTCGATCCAAAACATACGAAATCGATCTGTTATCCTGAAGAATATCGACATATTTTATGTGACAGTCAATTATTGAATCGTTTGATGAAAGAATATTTAGTTCATATTGAAATGAATGACAATGACAAATCACATAAATTGATATTTCATTCATCGACATTGACAGTTCTCTTTTTGGCTTTGGATGATTTTCGAAAAGCAATATCGAGTTATCAGGGATCGGACACGTCACTTCTTCAAGATACTCAATCATTACTCAGATCTTTATCAGTTAATTTCGAAAGTCAAGTAACAACTGTCGATGAAAAAGATCAATTCAATGACGAAGCAAGTGCATCACCAACAATGAAGAATCCTGAAGATGACAATGAAGAACCAAAATTAAAAATTGCTTTTCCCGGTGCCGAGTTAGTTCCTATCGAAAAAGAATCTTCAAATTCTTGGTTTTTTTTTGTTTCAAAGGTCAAACAATCGTAAGGCTCCTCTAAGTGATTTTATAGTCAAAGGAAAAAAACGTCATATTCATCACGAATCATCACCTAATCCATCTCCACGTCAAGAAATTTCGACCATCAATGATAATGATCTCGTTCGTGAAATGAGAGACAAACTCAAAGGTCGAAATCTACGTGATGTCATTATCGATGGAGCAAATATCGGACGAACGTAAACAGTTTATTTAAAATGAAATTAAATTTCGATTCTCATTTTTCTTTTTCAAGTTACGGTCATTCGGAATTTTCTGCACGAGGAATTAAGTTAGCTGTTGATCTCTTTCAAGCCTACGGTTATCCCGATTCGAAACTTGTCGTTATCGTACCAGCTCATTATCTTTCGAAAGATAAAGATCATGTTTTTCACGATTTATTACGTCGAAAGATCGTTCATCAAGCATTTCATCAGAAAATCGACGATCAAAATAAACGATTCTATGATGATAGGTAGACAATTCAATTCAATTCAATATTTGCATTTATTTTGCTTGTTCTATTTTCCAGATTAATTGTTGATCTTGCTGTTATGCGCAATGGAATTATTTTATCCAATGATTTCTATCGTGATATACTCAAAGATTCAGGTGTAGCTGTTGGAAAAGCAATTCGAGAAAGGTTATTTCATAGTTTTTTTTCTCTTTCGATGGATAAATGAATGTTGTTGTTGTTGTTGTTGTTTTAGATTATTATGTTATCGATTTATTGGAGATAATTTATGTTTACCAAATCCAGTTTCAGAAGGAGGTTTATCACTTGATGTATTTTTGTCGATGTGAATTTGTCTTTTGTCTCGTATTCGTACATTTTGTTTATTAATAAATAAAATGTTTTTTTTACACTTACTGTCTCTTCGTTTTTCTGATTAGAAAATGTTTTCCATCGGTTGATAATTGTAACCGTAATAGTTAGGCTGTGATTGAGCTTGTTGAGATGAGAGATTAGGCAATTGCAGAAGATTTGACGGTTGTGTTGGTTGAATAGAAAAAGAAGAAGAAGAAGAAGAAGAAGAAACGAGTGGCGCACCATAGACAGGTAATTGTCGTCGTACTTTGATGTTCCCTCCTTTCGGAATAGTCGAATAATCTGCTTGATTTTCATTGAAATCGTGTGAGTTGAAATCATTTTCTGGTAAATCATTGATCGTTGATGGAAATCCTTGACTCGTTCTCTGATAAGGCCAAAAAGTATTTGGTTGATTCCATTGCGGTGGTACAACTAATTGTTTTAACGGCGCAATTAACGGTCGTTGTGGAAGATTTTCTTCGTCGTCATCAGACGAAACCGATGGAACTTCTTCTTCATCGTAATCATAATCATCGTCATCATTACGCGGACGTTTCCTCATTGGCATTGTATTTGTAAGTTTTTCGTACCAAGCTTTCTTCGGTGTTGGTGTACGTTCTCGTACTAGAACTTGCCCATCGAAACTAACGACTTTATCAAGTGGTGGCGGTTTCGAATTGATCATAGATAAAATATCTGTTCGTTGTTTGAAACCAGGGATTCCTTTTTTCAGTACACTTTTTATATACGGAGGCGTAGGCTCAGCGGTAATTATAACAGCTGGTGGCGGTTTGAATTCAGTTGCGTTTCCAGTAGCAAAGAGTCGTTCAATTGGAATGTGATTTATCGGCGCAATGGTTGACGTTGGTTGTGTACAACCCATAGTCTGTAAATCGATATGAAAAGAAAAAAAGAGAACGCAATTGATGACCAACTATTTTTTAATAATATTTATGCGCCGAGATAGACGAAGCCAGTGAATATTTCTTTCATTAGCCAAAATATTTGATTGAAGACACGTGAGAAAAAGGTCTAAAAGGCAGGAGAAAATAATTAGAGTAAATTTGAAACGAATCGGTCACATGTTTATAGTAACAACGAAATGAAATTTTGTGAGGATTACAATGCAAATAGGAACCGAAAATTTTCTTCGTCTTCTTCTTCTCCTCCTCATTTCTTTTAATCAATAAAGAAAAAAAAAGAATGTACTTGACATTAATGACATCAGAAGAAGAAAAAAAAAAACAAATAATTTCTTTTATTTGAATTACATACTTGAAATATGATTTCGTTGTAGATTATGAATACGTTTGTTCTTTTCGTCTGCTTACTTTTACTATTGAGTTCAATAAATACTAGTCAATTGAATCGATTCCGACGACGTTATTCTTGGCAATCACCAGGAAAATATCGTATCTCTCCAACAACTGGCCTACGTATCGCCCTACCAAGTGAGTACTTACTTTCCAACAAAACAATAAAATCTTTGTTTTTTTAAACTCAGCTCACGAACAATTGGAATGGCAAGCACAAGAATTGGGTGTACTCATTCATTTTAATCTCGCTACATATATCGAAAATGACGGATGTACAGACCAAATTGTTCCTGATATATCTCTATTCAAACCATATCTACTCAATACTGATAATTGGGTACAAACAATGGTTGACTTCGGTGCTGTTTATGCTGTACTCGTTGCTAAAGTTCGTTGATTTCGATGTTTTTTCAAAGTTAATCTAGTAGATTTTAGCATGCATGTGGATTTCATATGGCTCCAACTGATGCGAAATTTGAATTATCTTCTACAGGAGAAATCATGTCATATAATTATTCGATAAATTATTCGCCGATGAAGGGTCGTGATGTTCTCGGAGAATTTATAAAGAGTTGTGAAAAGAAAAGCATTAAAACCGGATTTTATTATACAGTTGCTACGAACAATTGGTTTAATGTTGAACGTGGTTTCGTATGTTGTTTTTGTTTTTTCATCATTGACGTTTTTTTAAGTTCGAACATTGTCTAGATTCAAAATCGTACATTAAAACCTGGCCAATTAAATATAACTCAAGAAACCTATGACAATATTGTTCTACAACAATTGAGAGAGATTTGGACTCGATATGGTAGTTTGAATGAAGTTTGGTTTGATGGAGGGTGAGGTTTTGTTTGTTAGCTAACAAATTTTGTCAACAATTCGATTGTTTGTAAAGATACACGAAAACCTTAAAAGATCCAATCAGTGCTCTTCTCGAAGAACTTCAACCGCAAACGATCGCATTCAATGGTTACGGTGTTTCAACAAATCCTGCTCGATGGATTGGCACTGAAATGGGCATTGCACCTGATCCAAATTGGTCAACAGGAACAACAGAAGATGGCGGCGATGCAGATAGTCCCGTGTTTTGTCCAGCCGAATGTGACACAACTCTTCAAAATGAAGATCGATGGTTTTGGGTGCGTTTGTCAAAACTAAATTTGACTTTCAATCGATCGTTTGTTTTTGTTAGGGTGTCAATGCAACACTTCGTTCTCTGTCAGAATTAATTCAAGTTTATCATGAAACTGTCGGTCGAAATTGTTTATTAATGTTAGATTTAACACCCGATCGAACCGGTCTCATTCCTGCTGCTTATGCACATCGTTACAAAGAACTAGGCGATTTCATTCGATCATGTTACGGTTCATCAATCGAACCAAATCAACGTTTAACATCAGATAATCTTCATGTTTACATTCAATTATTCGATAGTTCACCAGTTACAGTCGATCGTTCGGTTATTCGAGAAGATCAAACCAATGGTCAAGTCATTCGAGGATATACTATTGATGTTAAACTAGTCAATTCAACAAAAAAAGACATTTGGTTAACAGTTGCATATGGTACAAGTATTGGAAATAAAAAGATTGATGTTTGGAAATTAGGTCCACAACTTGTCTATGCTGTTCGATTAACAATAACAAAAACTGTCGATACACCAGTCATCAAATCATTCACTGTTCATCTATGCAATTCATGAACTTTTTTCTTTTCGTCGGCGACATCTACTTTTTCTCATGTATTTCTTCTCTTCTTAAATAAAATCATTAATCATTAAAAATCTCAAAGAAAAAAATAAGAATTTTCTAATCAAAAAAAACTTCGAAATGATTTTCGAAAATGAACATTGATTCGTTATTGATCTCATTTTGAAAAGTTGACCGTTATTGGTTATTCGCAAATTTCATTAGTAGTAACTTCAACGAACACCAATGAACAACACATCTCGTTCAACAATTTTAAAACGTCAACTATCGACTTTCAATGCAAATAAACCAAAACGTAAAACAGAAGATTACGAAGTCGATTCAATCGAATACGACGTTCCAACAACAAATTATGCATCACTTCGAACTCAAATCTCAACGAACAAACGTCTCAAATCTGATCAACTAAACACACCTGTTCGCCTATTTTCAAAAAAGAAAAAAAAAAGGATTTTGTTTTGAAATAGAAAAAGAAACTCTCAGCTGAAGATGGTTCACTACGAATTGTCACATCAACTGTTCAAGGAATGAAACACTGGACGAATAAACATTTGCCATATCCAGTTCTCTTCGAAGTCTTCGGTAGATTTTCAGTTTTTTTTTCTTTGTAAAAACAAAAACTGTTTGTCTGAAAAAGGTAAACTCGATTCTCAAGTGACGTATATTCCTGCGATTTATTCTCGACAATTCTCTCTCCTCGATAACAAAGATCGAATCGAATGTCTTTTCTCAGAAATCGATCAAACATTTTCGAATATCGATCGAGATGTTCAATTACGGTTGAATTTCCTGATTGAAATCGCTTTTTCATTCGAACTCGTTCGTGTTTAGAATCATTTGTCGAATGGATTCATCAGCCAACATCGCTCATTGCTTGACCATTCGTGTGGCAAATAAAGACGAATGGCAAGAGAAACTTGCCATTATCAAACAATGTGACATTCAATTGAATGAAGACGATCATCTTGCCAACAAATCGAAAAAGAAATCGAAAAAATAATGTGTTTTTTTTTGTATTTTATATAAATTAGAATTTCGACTCAAATAGATGGATTTTATCAGATAAATTATTGAATATATTTTGTTTTAGATGCCTGAAGATAAAGAAGCTCCTGTTTATACAGCAGAGAAAATCGTTCTTAAACGAGTTCGAAAGGGTAAAGTTGAATATTTCATCAAATGGAAAGGCTGGGCTGCCAAGTAAAAATCATTTCGTTCTTTTTTTCTCGTGGAAATCAATTCGAATTTTAGACATAACACTTGGGAACCTGAAAAACATATTATCGATAAAGCATTAATCGATGATTTCAACAATCGGTTTGTTGATTAAAATTGAAAATAAACTCATTCGAATGTTTATTTGCAAATTTAGAAATCGAAAAGAGCAGAAAAGTAAATCCGTCGCAGCTAAACCAAAAGTAACACGAAAAACTCGTCAGACAAGTTCGAGTGCTGTTGCTGCTCCTCGGACGACACGTCGTATTCAAAGTTCGACATCGTCAGATATTTCCACATCTGCAATTGTTTCTCCTGCAACGGATAACAACGAAAACGACGAAGTCGAACAAGAATCGTACAAACTTCGATCGAAACAACCCGATCGAATTCAACCGAATTTCAAAGAATTATCCGATTCATCGAAACAATCCGATGAAGAAGAAGAACAACAACAACCAAAACAAACGAATGATCACATCCCGCAATTAGATGAATCTATTCGAAAATTCCTTTGGCAACCAACGGAATTCAATCTAAGACCATGTACAATGACCGAAATTACCGATTCAACTGGTTCTACAGTTCTCATTCGGGAAATCGACGGAAATAAAGCCAAACATTGACTAACATTTTTTCGTTTTTCTGTACATATTTTTAATCTGTTTGAATCTCGCAATTAGAATGTCTAAAATCTAAAACGATGCAATCGATATATAGATGTCACTTACTAAAGAATAACATCAACTCGTCTCATAATTGGTAGAAAACTAATTCAGCCCGTTTTATGATCACAGATTTTTTGTGTTTTATGTCGAAAAACAATTATGTTCGAAGATCTTCCAAATGAAATTATTTTAGTAATTTATTCGTATCTCGAATTAACTAAACTTCATCGTGCATTTTCATCTCTGAATTCTCGTTTTGATCGATTATTATTCGGGAATTTTACGCCATTATACGCGTGTATTTCATCGAAATGTGATTTTCCATTTGAAAGATACGCATTTCGAGTCAAACAACTCAGTTTAATCAATTGGAATGCACGAGATCTTTTATCATTTCTCTATGAAATTCATTTACCCGAAATCAAAAATTTACAAATCCAATCGCTCGATAATTCTTATTTTGGTCATCCAACGAACGATCTAATCTGTCGAATTTATTCATTTCAACGACTTTATCGATTGACTTTAAGCATTTCTCCAACGATTTACATCGGAGCATTCACAATTCCAGCTTGTGAATCGATTCGACATTTAAACTTAAGCATGATTACACTCGATACGCTCTTCTGTTTGTTACCATGTTCGCCGAATCTCGAAAATTTAACTATTTGGTTAAATTCCAATGGAAGAATTTTAAACACGTCGATCTACTCCGATTATCAATGTTCGAAATTAAAAAGTTTTGCCATTAATTTACATAACGATGTTTGTTTCAATGAAGTCACGTTTCTGTTGACTCGTATGCCCGTTCTACGTGCCTTTCGAATCTATGGAATCGTGTGGGATCGGCGATTTCTTTCTCATCAAATCTGGGAAGATATTATCATGGGAAGTCAATCTTTTCCATTGTTAGATAAACTCTATGTTAATCTATCGATTCGTCATAGCGATGTATTTGGAAGTCATTTTAGAAGACATCTATTCGAACGCATAAAATTTAAAGTTTATTTGTACCAAAATATTTGGATGAAAATGGAATGTTCGTGGGATAAAAATCTTCAACAAACTCTTTCGTAGACAATGATTTTCGAATTGTTGTTGTTTTTGTTGTCAAATAATCTATAAAAATTTTACAAAATGCTGTTGTTGTTTTCTTTTTCAGATGAGAAAGTAAATAGAAATTCGTTTGTTGAATATGGTGCGATGGTTGTTCGATCTTCGTTTGAGATCCATGGCGTGATACATTGAATACGCCGCGGACTGAGATATATAAACGTGTCTTTCTTCGTTCGTTTTTTTTTTTCGTGTTCTTTCACTCATCGCATCGAAACGTAACAACAGTGTTGACAGGTATTTGCTTTGTCTCATCGTGAGAGATTAGTTGTGCTTCTAGTAGTTATACGAAAAAAAAACAACCAACTATTTCTGTAATTTTTAGCATGAAATTGAATATTTTTAAAATGAAATTTCTATTTCGATGATCTATTTTTTTCGATTAATAAATTTATCTTGTAGACATTCATTAGTTTCCATTGTCAAACAATTTATTCATCAGAAAAACTTTTCAATTTTTGTTCAATCAAATCAAACTAAAAGCAAAGTGTTTTCTCTAACAATGACAACATCATCAAGTTTACAAATCTTAAATTCTTATTACGAATCAGTTCGTCGAGATCTCATTGAAAGTTATTCATCTCAAACGACGACGAATATTTATCTTCAAAAAATTCTTTCACATTTCCAAACAGTGATCAATTACAATGTTAGCGATGGGAAAAAACTTCGTGGTGCGACAGTCATTGACACGGTTCGTGCAATATCATCTGAAATTAACGATGATCTTTTAAAACAAGCAGCTATTCTCGGCTGGTGTATCGAGTTAATTCAAGGCTCATTTCTTGTTGCCGATGATCTCATGGATCATTCGTTAACACGACGAGGCAAAAAATGTTGGTATTTAAATATTAAAAACAAAGAATCAGCGATTAACGATGCATTTTATTTATTTTCATGTACATTTACATTATTAAATAAGCATTTTCCAACAAATGTTAAATTATATCATTTATTCAATGAAATCTTTCAACGTACAGTCATCGGACAAGGTACACTGAATTCAATTTTTCATTTGCTTTCATTCTGTTTGATTTTATTCGAAAGGTCTCGATTTAGAAACGCCAACATATTTCCCATCGATTGATCTTTACACCGAAGAACATTATTATACCGTTGTAACTTGGAAAACAAGTTACTATACGATTGTTTTGCCGTTAATGTGTGCTCTATTAATCACACCACTTGCATCTCTTGTTGATAATGTTCAATTGAAATCAATTGCTATTTCAATTGGAGTTTATTTTCAAGTTCAAGATGATTATCTCGATTGTTATGGAGATATAAAACAAACGGGAAAAATCGGAACTGACATTCAAGAACAAAAATGTTCGTGGTTAGTTGTTCAAGCGGTGAAATTATTAAAAAACGATCCAGTTAAACTAACACTTCTCAAGGATAATTATGGTTTCGACGATCCGGATAAAGTTCAATGTGTGAAAAATATTTATCAAGAATTAAATTTGCAAAATGTTTATCAAGAATATGAACAAAAAACGTACGAAGAGATTTTACAGCGAATTAATCAAGCTGATTTCAATTCGAAAGATTTGCAACAATTATTAATACAAATTTTAGATAGTATCCATGCAAGAAGCAAATAGAACAGTGAACTCATTTATTTCTTTTGTTAACATTCAAAACAAGTTTTTCAACTTTAAACTTTTGCTTTTTTTTAATAAAAAGAAAATTTTAGGAAATATTTATGATTGTAAATTTATTAAGTTAATGAACATTTTGTCATACGACTTAAGAATTCGCATGTCATTGGACTTTGATTTAATTGTTTGGTAGTAAAAATAATTTCTCGACCTTTTCGAACATTTAAATCATCTTTTCCGTATTGTCTCGCTACTTTCGAAAGAAAATCGTTGACTTGTGTTTGATTCGTCGTCGATTGAATTTGTTCCACTTGTTGATAAATTTCTCTGATTCCATATTTTTCTGCATTTTCAGTGAATTGTTCTTGTTCACTACGAATCGATGGAATTGTTCTTAAAATCATCTTCCATTCATTTAACAAGTTCGTATCCGTATTTTCTCTAAATGCTTCTTGAGTCGAACAAGCAGATTTCTTTTTGAAATCTCCAATTCGACAAACATATCGTTTCGAAACATGATCAAGATAAGATTGTGCATGTTGAACAAATTCTTTCAATTCTCGAATGCCGAAATATTCCGGTTTGATATAAATACGTTCGCCTGCATATCGACCTGAACTAATAACAGATGGCAATTTGCCAAAAAGAATATGACCAAAGCCGCTTGGCATACAACCACCGGGAATATCCATGCCATATGCAGGATATGTCTGTAAACGATTAGATTTTGATCCTCGATCGCCGTGAAAATGTGAACTTTCATCCCCTCGAACGTAAATAAATGTGTCCGATTGTTTGGGAATATGTTTCATTAACATTTTAAAAGCTTGTTTTGTCATATGTTTCAAACGTTTGAAATATCCGGAATATTCTGAACCATCGCCTGATTTTTGTTCGTCTTTTGCTTTCATGAATTTGTTGAATATTTCGTTTGTTTCATCGAATATCACGAACATTCCTAAATGAATATAATTATATATTTCTTTCTTTTTTCTCGAAATGTTGACAAAAACCTTTGGTAAATGACACAGATTTGCTATTTAACGATGCTTGTTGAATAAGAAAATGAATAAGATTGCACATATTCTGTGGATTGATTTCTTTGTATGAATCCGATTTCGTAGATAAATTACGAAAAAAGTCTCGTCCTTGATTCGCCTTCTTCGCAGCGACATTTAATTTTGAAGAAACACAACATTCATCGACTTTCGTATCCGTTTTATCTCTCTGATAATTAAATAAATTCAACGTTTCCGTTACCAACGGTAACACAAAAAATACAAAAAACATAACCAAATTTACATATTTTCGATTCATCGCGATGACAAAATAACGTGAAGAAGTAGAAATGTTATCAATGACTCATTTTTGTAACCCTCGATCGAAAGAAGTTAAATCAGATGATATCATGTTTGTTTGTTTATTTGTTAACTAAACTATAGATCGATGTGATTCGAGATTTTTTCTTCCATATTGAAAAGAAACGATAAACATAAAAATGGAAATCAATCGAGATTGTCCACGAACGCCAACATTCGATGATTTAAAACCGCCGATCTTCACTCCGAGAGACAAATCTTCACCAAATCTTCGATCTGAATCCAGTAGTGACCTCCCACGACCAATCTACGCACTCAATCTAACAGACATTCAAACGCCAAGATATAGTCTTTCATTCAATGAACAACTACGTCGAGAACGTGACATCGCTCATCAATCATCTGTCATCACACAAGATTCGTTCGCAACAACGTATTCCAATGTGCAAACAATGATCTCTCAAATGCAATTGAAAGTAGCTGCAGCATTTCTTCAAGAAACCGAATATTTACAACAACGAGAAGAACGAATTGAATTCGAAGAGAAATTACTAACCGATCGTCAAAAACAATTGGACAATTTACGTCAAGAACGCGAACGTATCGAACATGATTTCTGTCAAATTAAACAGCGATTAGAATCAGCAATTGTTCAAGTTACAAAATTTAAAACTGACGGAGTAATTTTCCCTTTCATTTGCCGTTGTTCTCTTTGAATTCAATCGACATATTTTAGGCTGAAATGTTACAAACATTATTCGCTGAATCTCGTCAAATCGATGACAAACTTTCCGAATTGATTTCTGAATCGATGGAATCACTCGGTCGAACACGAACAATTATCAATACAAAAACAAATGAATTCAAACAGAAAACGGACGACATGCGAGAAGAATTAGATGATCGTTCAACATTAATACGTAATACTGAATCAACGATAACGATGATGCTTGAGCTGATCAACACATTAAATCAATTGAATATTGAACATTCACAAGATCTTTCGATTGTTCAAATCGATTTTGACCGACGAAATCAAGATGTCAATGATGTATCTCAAACAATGAAACATAATTGGGATATTAAACAAGAAATTCAACAAATTCAATTGTTAGAAAACGAGAAGAAACAAGTTCAAAATGAGTTATACGATCAAACATTATTACTTGAAAATCTCAAAGCTGTCTTAGGAAAAGCGATTGCTCATTAACATTTTCATAATCTTATTCGATTTGTTTTTTTTTTATTTCAAAACTCGTTTTGTCCGTTTAGTTTTTTGTTCTCTTTGTCATTGTATAAATATATGTTTTATTTCGTTGGACTCATCAGTTCAAGTCAAATTTCATTTGTCAGAACATCCAAGTACAAAACTAATTAGCAAATCAAATTTAATCGAAAAATTTTCTATGGCTTTTACCGTATAAACATTAAAAATCTAATCAATAAACAATAAAAGAATATCAAGAATCTCTCAAGGCGTGAGCAGTGTATTGTATTGAAAAAGAAAGGACATTTTTGTTTCTGTTGTTGTATTTGTAACAATGGATTTCAAAACATTTTCTAAAACTTATTGGTATATTTGGTAGGATCAATTGTGAATATTCATTTCATTGATGAAGTTTGTTTAGGCTTTTAGTTGTTGTTTTTGTTGTTGTGTTTTTATCGATCAATATCGGTGGATTTTTATATTTTCGTAAAAAACGAAAACAATTTCTCCGTCAATCGAATTCAGACAATCTGAATTCATCAATATCTTCGACGAGATTATCTCGATATAAACCAATGTTGAATGAATCACCTTCACTGACAATAACAACAAATGATCAATCCATTTCAATGGTTCAATCAGAAGAATTGATAACATCAACGCCAAATTCATTATTAAATCAACAAAATCATTCGATAATAATCAATCGAAAAGATTTTCAACGTCAAGCATTAGCAGAACATAATTCGATTCGAGTTTTACACCAGAAATCAACATTAAAATTAAATGAAAAACTAAATACTTCTGCTCAAGTAAATAGTTTTCCTTGGAAAAGAAAAGTCAACAGTCACTTGTTATCTCTCTCTCTCTCTCTCTCTCTCTCTCTCTGTGTAGTCTTGGGCTAATCAATGTGCTCAAGCAAATATAGTTCTCCCTTCTCGGTTAGATTGGCGTATCAATTGTCATGGCCAACCGTTTGGTGAGAATATTATTTCAACAAAATCAGTTGAACAACTTAATGGTTAATAATACAAGAAAATTTCGCTTTTTTTTCTTTTGAATAAAAACGTGTTTCTTGTTTTGTAAATTTAGGTATTCAATTCACTCGAATGATTTTCAATAATGGAGATCAATCGAATGAAGTTCATTGTCTATTGAATGAAATTAGTACAGAAGTTGGCTTTGGTTTGTCATATGTTAAAGGTCAAGAAAATACTCAACAACAATGGATTGGTGTTGCCCATTATTATCCATATCATCAATTAACCACGATACAACCTTGATCATTCCTGATATCGTAACATTTTTTTTCTTTTGACTGTGATTTATCTTTTATCTTAATACATCGATATCTAAATCCATGCGCTCACTTGTTACATATTATTGTTTGGTGGTATGAGAATCAAGTTAATTAAATCATGTTCTAATGATAATAACCTTTTTCTCATTTCAACTGTCATGTTTAATCAAGGTTAGGAAATGTTACCGTGCGAACACGATTAGCTATTCTCTGTCGATGATCATTGTCATGTCCGTAGTTTTTATTTTTAGTCAATAACTACGCACTTGTCATACATCATGTGTAGAAAATTGGCAAAATCGAATGAAAAGAGGAAACGGAAATAATTGTATTTGTTTTGTTAGTTGTTTTCGGCTGTTAATAATCAACAGAACTCGTTCGCTCATTGGATTAGTTCGATTTGTATTATTACTTACATGATTGAGAAGAAGAAAATCTCTTGAGAAATTCGATTTTATATCTACGTGTTCGACATTCTTTGATCTTATTCATCAAAAATTCTTTTTCTCGCCAACAGAAAAAAAAAATAAGTAAATAAACAATCAATTAATCATTAACATTTTACTTTTCCTCAACTATATCTAATTCCGATAAAATAAATGTTTTCTCTTTGACATCGCATCTCAAGGGTGTCATATCTCAATTCATGAGCATGTTCTTAATAGTCAAACAATCTCATCAATTATTCGGAACATTGTTTTACAAGTAGATTGTGAGTTTATTATAATGAAATGAAACAAAATCTATTGTTTTCAACGATTGGAATGTATATGCATTTAATTAGATGTCAGTTATGACAGTTGTTCATATTGTTTGCAACCTCAAGATGTTTTGTTTTTTCTCGATGATAAATATTAGTATTTGCCCTCAAGTTAAATCGATCAGTAATGTTCGATTTATTTCTTTTGCTATTATTCTTATTATCTAATTATTGAAAATAATCTATGTGTTTGTCGAGTAAATAAAACGAGTGTTTTCATTTCGATTAATCTTTTAAATCAATTTGATTTATTGACCTTTTTTCTTTAATTCAAATAAATACTAATGACATTTGCTGACGTAATTCATTTGATTAGTTTATCTGAACGACCCATCGGAGTTTGATTTCGTACTTTTTTTTTGATCGAAAAGAACTTCGGGCATCGTCGTTTAATAAATCTATAGTCGAGATAATCTCTCATTGTCTGTAATCGTTAATCGATCAAATCAAGAGATCATTTATCTTCTGCTTTTTTTTCATATTAGATGAGAGGTATTTTACAATAAATTATCATTTTTTATTCATTGTGGTATGTTATGAATGGTGATAAACCTTGACTAATTCTACATGTTTTACACTTCTCGTCTGCATATTTAATTCTCTTCTTCTTTGCTTGTGCACGTTCTTTTGCCATCATCTATTTAGTATTTAGAGTAGAATTGCCTTGTACTTCAATATAAAAAGATAACAAACAGCTCAAAATTGTAGTTACTGCTGTTATTGTAGTTGTTGTTGTTGTTGTTGTTTTTGTGTTAGAAAGACAGAATTCCTCTCATTGATTTTTTTTCTTTCTTATTTTAGTTCTCTCTTTTCTCTTTCCTTTTACTCATTCGTTTTTTTTGGCATCAATCCATCATCGTATTTCCTCATTGCTTCTATTATTCTTCTCGTTTCTTCACATCCTTAATCAATCTGTGTACATTAGTTTGTGACCATGTACAACATATTTCCTCGTCGCTGTCGTCGTTGTTCTATGTGTAATGTCTCAAACAGTAGTCGATTGATCGCATTCTTCTTCTTCTTTTTTTCTTTTTTGTACGTTTATATATCGTGCTATGAACCGAAAAGAATAGAAAAAGAGAATGACGAACATGAATGTCACGTTAATAGTCGTTTTACTCTTTGAACATGTCGATCATGATAAAGAAAAGTCTTAGTCGATGAGACAACCATTGACAAATATCAAAACGTATCTGTTTTTGTATTTCCTCATGTCGATCTTAGTCTCGGAACACTCATTTATTTGTAGGCGTAATCGTGTTGATAGATTGTACATGTACATGATAGAAGAGAAAACGGATAGCGGAAGCACACACGAGACGCGAATGAGAGAGAGAGAGCCAAGGAGAAACATAAGCACAGTAGTGGAACAATGGGCGTCAAGAGAGACAACAACGATAAGCCATCTTGATCCGTTAGTTTCATTATTATAGTTGGTATCGTTTTTGAGACGACAACGATGAGTATGAGTGTATATGTCTATCGACGCTCTTTCTCTCTGCATATAGATTCATGTGAACAAGTCAAAAAAAAACACGAAGAAATATGAGACTAGTGCTAGGAGATTTGATTCGCTTTATACGATCAGTCAAATGAAAGATATTTCGAGGCAACAGCTTGACCGAGAAGAATATATGTTTCTATTGAATATATTCAAGGACTTTTTTTCGTTTCATCTGATTTTCTTTTAGATTAATTATTAAACTATTTGCATTTAATTACTAGATCTATTTTCTCTTTTTTTTCTCGCTAAAGTAAGTGAAATCGAATTATTGCATTTGATAAGAACTTATCTGAATGATCGATTTATGTTGATAAGTTGAGTTTGGTGTTCATGAACGTTGTCATCGAAGTAGTTCGTTGAAGAAGCGAATTTGATTCGTCTAGAAAATGTGTATCAGTTGTTCACAGAGATGTTCGTTTGATTGATGAGAGAGAGATTTTGTCTTGACCAACAACAGCAGATAACGAACTCGTTGGTGTTGTTGTTATTCAATTCATCTAGTGTTTCATATTCTCTTCTGTAATTTGATCGAAGAATTCTATTTGTTCTCTAGAAAATGGTTGTTCGTGGTGTTGTAGTTATAACCGCAACTTTAGTTGTGGGTATCGGCGCATTAATTTTGCATTTATCGGCTCTGTATGTTCGATTCTCTTTCGAAAGAAAAACAAAACAACAAATAAGTCGAAACTGTTTTTGTTTTCAGTTGTTCACCTCAATGGAAGACAACCAAACGAACTGTTGATCCAATAATGTCACCAGTGACCTATGGTCTTTGGCAGCGATGTGAATATGAGAATAAAACTTTAACTGAACAAGGTATCGCTATTGGCATTCGATTAAATGTTCCGATTTGTTATCCAAATCGTTATTTACGATATTCGCCATCGTCTTTTAAAATTTGCAATTTGTATCGTAATAAATGCCCAGTTGTTGGCAAAAATGATTTACCTAAAGAATGTTCTTGTCAATATTTACCATCGAGTAAAGGATTACAATGGTTAGCAATTATCGCAACTGTTTGTCTTATTCTTGGTTTAATTTTACTTTATTTAAAAGCTGTTGCAATACCAGAAAATAGTTCGAATTCGAAAATGATTTTCAGCAAATCAATTTCTTCTTCTTCTTCTTGTTTAGATTCAGCAGCATTTTTAGTTAGTCACGGGCCATTTATCTGCTTTTTCTTAACTTTACTTCTCTTGGTCACAGGTTTAATTCTTTTCGGTTCATGTAAGTCGAATTTCTTTTTATTTTTCAATTGAATTTGATTTTGATTGAAGATTTTCGTCGATATACCTACGAAGATTATTTCTTCCCGATCGAATCCGAGAAACTTCAGAGAAACCAGATTCCTATCGGTACATATAATTCATACAGCATTCGTCAATACGCAAAATCTAATGGTAAACCATGTTTTTTCTTTTTGAAAAACAAAACAGAACCTTATTTTTAAATATTGAAGAATCAAGAGTGAATCAAGAAGATTTAGAATTGATTGTCAATGAATTGATTAACGATGGTAATTCGCATTATGAAACAACGATTGGACGAGCTACTTATTATGAAATCATATCGACAATCTTAGTATTTGTTGGCACAGTTTTAACATTTTGGCTTATTAAATTAACAACATCAGATGGCAAATTATAAAGATTTCGATTTAAACATCGATGTACTCTTCTTCATATTGAAGAACACAAGAAGAAAAACAAAACTAGAAACTACTTTTCAAATGCGTTTCCCTTTTTTCTTTTTTTAATTTCAAATTGAATAGTCATTTCTGTGTGAGTGTGTTATCTATAGAAAAAGAAAAGCGTTTTTTTTCTCTCTCTCTCTCTTCTCCTCAGTCTGCTTTTTGTCTGTTTTCAACCGATTTTGCTATGAAAATTTCCCGTTTCTACTCTTTCCGTGCTTATTGAATATTTCCTTTTTTTCTTCTTTGTAACTAAGTGTATCTGTAGTTCACTTTTTAAAGAAAGAGTATTCCTTTTGGCATCTATTTTTGCTTGTCTAATCAATCGAATGAAGAAATATTCGAGCTAAAATTGACGATGAATATTTTTCGGAAATGAATTTTGTGAGGAAATCAATCAGAAGAAGATTGGTTTTGTTTTGCATTTATTTATTGTCGAAATCGAGATTTTTATCAACAAAAATATGAAGAAAATGTTTGTGATAATTGTGAACTGTAGAAACTACGTATTTAGGCAATTACAAAGATATTCATCAGTCGATATGAAAATTTCATATTGATTACAACAGATCGCTTTGCTTCGTTCCAAAGATTCGATATTCATAAGCTTTTTATTTCGATTGCAGTTGTGTCTGTGTCGTTTTTTTGTTCGATTGATTTTCCAACCGTTTTTGATCAATTTCGAAATCATTGCATGATTCGATTTACGAATTAGAGATTGAATATATTTGTCAATCATAACTTTGATGTCGATTTTTGAAAATTCAATACAATATTCATATAGAGTCAAATAAGGCCAATCGATATGTCGTTTAGTTAAATCAGCTCCATGATCTAGTAAAAGTTGAACAGCCCAAAGAATATCGAAATGCATAGCTGTAACTAATGGTGTGCCTAATATTCCATTGATATTGAGATCAAATTTATGTTGAATCAGTTCAGTTGTTAATTGTTTATTATTGAGTTTGATACTTTCATGTAAAACTGTGTCGAAATTATCAAAATAAATATTGTTTATCGAAATATTCGCTGCTAAACATAGATCTTTGAGGAAATTATATTGACCACAACGACAACATTCCTAAAATCTGATTCAGTAGAACAACAAAAAACATGATTGAGCTACTATCTAACTTGAATTGCTTGTTTTAAAATCAATTCTCTTTGTGGTGATATTTCTGTTGTTTCAATTATATATTTTATCAAATGATCGAAATGTTTTCGACGTTTTTTCATATCTTTTATTGAACATAAAACGTAGAAATCCGGTAGATTAGTTTCAGTAGGTTGATCAATCGAAAAAGCTGCTGTTGTTTCGAAAGATAATGATTCGTTTTCTGTTGAACGATTTTGTTTATTGATTTCAATAGGTTTTCGATCTGGGAAAATCTGTTGATATTCTTTAGCAATTTTAGAATACAATTGATATTTTAATTTTAGACGTCGTTCTAAATCGATTCGTACTTTTCCTTCAAACGAAACCGATGACATTATTGAATCATTTCGTTTCAAAATCAGTGGCGTGTAAGTTACTGATTTGATAATAAAAGGCCAGATTTTATTAATAACATCGTTGTAATCTTTGTCATTCAATTTATCATATGAAGTTAATGGTTGATCAGCCGATCGGACAAGATCATCGTATTTCTCAACTAGTGTTAATGGTGCCATTTAAGCAAATATAGAGAAAAAAATGATTTAAAAATGATAAATAAGCGCCCTCGAGTCAAATTTAACTCTAATTCTTTTATTTTCTCGGTACACCTTGTACAGATATGTGAGGAAAAATTGTTTGTAAATAAGAAACAGCTGATGGGAGCATTCGATCGTCCGGTCGATAAGTACCTGAATTATTATTAACGAGTAATGTTTCATTGTCGTCGGTTTTTTTCAATTCACCAGCAAATCGTACGTTCGAAGAACGTTTAGCTAATGCAACATGTTTACTTAACAATCGATAGGGAAGTTTGGGAACAATATGTGGAATTCGAGCAAATACAACACGACCATCGCCGAGTAAAACGAAATTATATTTATGATTTGGTAGAAGTTGATCAATTAATTGTTTTTTATTCATATTTCGATATTTAGGATGAGCTTGAACTTGTGATCGACGAACGAGCCAAATAATTGGTTTCGCACAAAGTGTTTGATGTTTGATATGATCACTTAATGTTGGCAATGGTACTGGATGTAAACATATTGGCAAATATTCATTGATATCAATTGAACTTTGAGATAGTTCCCATATTGGTAATTCACTCCAGATTGTTTTTAATAAACGGCCAAAAACTCTTGTCGGTCGATAAACTGCAATTCTTACGTCAGGTCCAACTGTCGAGGCATCGTAATGTTTTCCTCGTCGAGGTGGAATTGGTGGATTTTGCCGCCAATCAGTATTGTACGATGGTATAGGCTGCAAAACAAAACAACATGTTGAAAAAATAATAAGAATAGAATTTTAAAATTTATTTGTTCATACTCGATCTGGTCCAGGTACTGCAAAGTCATCTGCAGATTGAAGAAGACCATCGTCACTCGAATCCGAGTGACAGATGCTCGAAACTATTGACTCCAATAATACCAATTTAACTTAAGATAAGATTAGAATATCGAATCGAATCGAAAGCACGCGATTGTCTGGTCACATGGGATAAACAACAATGACAGTGTGTATCTCTTAGTACAAAAGTAAATGAGAAACTATGTATCCGATGACTCTATTTTGTTATTGTTTCTGGAGAGAAAAGTGCGCAGTTTCTCTCTCGCATTACAACGTGATGAAAGGCGTATTTGATCGTTAAACGATAATAAAGAAATGATGTCTGACGTACTCGTAGGAAAGAGAAAAATATATGTAGAAGGAAGGAAGGAAGGAAAGAAAGAAAGAGTATTTATTAACTTATAATCAATGTCACTATTTTCAATTAACAAAAAAGTCTTTAATAAAGATAATAACTCATTGATGTTATACAAATATCTTGAAATGTTAAAATAACTTTCTCTTTAAAGATTGATGAGTTCATTTAGTATGAGATCGTTTTTTCTTGTTCATTAATGTTCTAACTAGAACGATATTTGATGAAGTACGATTACGACAGCGAGAGAATGAAATGTGAAAAAAATGGAGGAGCGCTTTTCGTTACATATGATATCGTTGTATGCTAACGCGAATTGTAATGACCTTAATGAATGTTTTTTTTTCCCTCAAAAGGTACTTTTCACTGATGCGTATCACACGTTTTCTCTTTCAAAATCATTTTATCGGTCAGGCGTATCACACATTTTGTTTTACAAGAATAAATTTAATCGAATGCGACGATCATATAAATTTCGACGATTTCGCTTATCTATCCGTTCGTTCGCGCTTTGTGTTTCATTTTGTTGTTTCATTGGAATAACATTATGGAACTTTAATGAGGAAAATGTCGATACTATTGAAGAGAAATATATATATCCTCCACCATGGTTTATCTCAAATTGGACAATGAACGATTATTTTATTCGAAAAGATCGATTAAAACAACTCGACGATCGATATGCACAAAAACATCAACAAAAAGTGTTAATCGAATCAAATCGTAAAATCAAACCGAATTTTACTATTCTCGAATACACAAAAGTATCAGGTGGACCCAAATTTTGTCATCAAACCGATGAACTCACTTTCGGTAAACAATGTCCGTATAAAAACTGCAGGTAAACTTCTTTCGTCTTCTTTAAACATTGATTAAAAAGTGACATTTTTGACTGTCAGATATACATGTGATCACAGTTTCGAAAAGACTGCTGATGTGTTATTAATGCATCGAACTGATATTCATTATGATCAATTACCAAAACCACGTAATTTAAATCAGATTTGGTTGTTTTGGCACGATGAAGCTCTCGGTGTCGAGCAAAATGCTATCGATACAAAATTTAACTGGACAATATCATATCGTTTTGGTTCCGAAGCTCATATTGGTGCTTATGGTTTAACTGTTCTTCGTGAGAGACGCCTGTCGACTGGTGAATTCAATTCCTATATCGATGAACAATTTACCAAACGTGAATCGAATGCTGTTTGGTTTGTTAGCAATTGTCAACCACGAGCTCGTCTTGAATATTACAAAAAATTACAATCGGTTTATCCTTCAATGAAAGTCTATGGAAATTGCGTCCAAAACGGTGAAACAAAATCGTGTGCTCGTGAAAGCGAATGTGAATCATTGGAATTATCAACAAATAAATATTATCTCTCATTTGAATCTCAATCATGTCGAGATTATATCACCGAAAAGTTCTGGCGTTCATTGGCTTATGGAATTATTCCGATTGTTTTCGGACCGAAAGAGAAACTTCATCTCGAACGAATTGCACCACCAAATTCATTTATTTTCACTGGTGATTTCGATTTCGTCGAAGAACTTGCTCAACATTTGAATGAAATCAATCAAAGTCGAACATTGTTCGCTAATTATCATCGTTGGAGACAATTCTATCAAGTTCTCTATCGACATGAAGATCTCGAACACAAACGATTCTGTGAACTTTGCTATCGATTGAATACAAATACAAAAACTATTTTTTATGAAAATATCAATCAATTTTTTCTTGACGAATGTTAAACTATAAATCTAAAATCGGTTTCACTGCCATGTTCAATTGAGCTGTTGATAATTGTTTAATATCTGCCTGTTGCTCATAAGTTGGTATTAAATATTTGATATTAATAAAAGCATCTTGTCCTCCTGACTGTTCAAGTACAACTAAAGTTTGATTAATCAAACGAAGAAGATCACTTGACTCATCAGTTTGATAATCATCAATCACATAACAATCTTGTTCATGTTGATTAAGTTTACGTTCGTAACGTTCTTTGAGAATATTGAAAATCGGTAGCAACTGTTTGAAATATGGAACTAACAAAATACCAATTGCGCTTTCGTTAGCTCGAGCTAGTTTTTGAATTAGACTTAAAACACGTCGAATAACGAATTCATCGTGAGTATACAAAGCTCGTTTCAACGGTATGATTAATTTCGAAAGAGTTTCATTATCGATTTTATGTTCTGCTTGTTCAATTAAATTGAGACTACCTTTTTGCACAAAAAAAACAAAGATTTACGTTTTAAAAATCAATTTTTCGTCGATCGAAACCTTGAAAAGCAATTAAACAATATGGATATTTGGTTTCACAGAGACCATCGATAAATATCGGCAGATAATAATCGATATTCAATGTATCGAGATTAGTGACGAACCATTTTAAAGTTTGTCCTCGAGCTGTATGCAGAATTGTACACGGAAGATCACCACGTTCGTAGAATAATCGAAATTTATTCGAACGACAGGTTTGTTGACGAAAAATATTCACAGGTTTTGGAGGACAAACTATAGAACCTTGTTGAAACGATTGAATTGAAAATGGAGGAACACAACAACAAGAACGATATTGACAACAATATGGCATCACGACAAGAAATAAACGAACAAAATTTTGTCTTTTTTAATATGAATTTGCGCCGTATTATTTTATTTTTGAGATTGATTTATTGACAGAAAAAAAGAAAACGAATAATAAAGTTAAAAATGACATTTAATTTCATTAGGAGATGTACATGTTCGAGATGTTTTCAAAAGTCCTGATGTTGTGAAAATAATTTCTCGACCTTTTCGAAATTCTAGATCATGTTCTCCATATTTTTCAATTAATAATCTCCGAAATTCGCCTATCGAACCGTGAAATTCGTTTCTCATTGTTTGTAATTGTTTTGCTTGTTTATTCATTTCTCGAATTCCATATTTAACAGCTCGTTTTCTCAATTTTTCTCTTCTATCTGAATTGTGAATGACACTTGTTAGAATATCTCTCCATGTTTTATATACATCTAAATCCATATTACGTTTAAATGCTGTTAACTTTGCACATTGAACTTTAGATTTTGCATCAAGATATTGACATTTCAGATTTTGTCCGAAATCTTTGATAGATGATTCAATATTATTAAAAGTTGAGTAAACGTTTCGTAGATCAAATCCGAAAAGATCAGGTTTCATATAAATTCGTTTGCCATTGTAAGGAAATTGTTTAAACGATGAAGATGGAAGTTCACCAAAGAGAACATGATCAAATCTATTCGAAAAACCTAAATCATCGTTGTCAGAAGAAAACAAATCTTGAATAATTTCTACAATTTAATGGAATGTTGATTGTATAAGCAGGATATCGATCATTGGATTTATCCGATAGGATTTTGTATAATAATGGAGCAACATGAAATACAGAAAATCTTCGATGACGAATCAACGAATGAAACCATGACGGAGATTCGTTTTGATTAGTAAACCGATCGAAGACTTTATTTGATGAATCAAAAAGAACGAACATTCCTTGAACAAAAAGAAAACATCACATTTGCATCGTAGTTTTTTCTCAATTCCTAAACCTTGACTAAAATCAATTGGTTTATTATTTAACGATGCTTGTTGAAAAAGAAAATGCATTAGATTACACATTTTCTCTTCAGCAATTTCTTCATTGAATTTCTTAAGAGTTGCTAATTCTCGAAAGAATTGTTCACCTTGATTAGCTCGATTTGCATTAACATTATCTTTTGGTAGGACACAACACTCTCTTTCACTGGAACTCGATGTTTTACTTCGACTAACGAATATTCCAAACACGAACAAATCATCGACACAAAAAAACAAACAAATCAAATGAAAATATTTGAAATTCATTTTCGATCGGAATAGAACTTGTCGTAGTTACCGCGCTGAAAAATCGAAACAATTTGATTGTCTGTTTCTAATCATGTTTTTATTTTGTTAATGTTTATTTCTTCTACATAAATAATCGGAAAGAAAAAAAAGAGAAATGCGGAAATGGTTTTGCTTTTGCTTGGTTTTCTGCGATAAAACACTAGGCGAAGTTAAGCATAAATTAAAAATTCTAATTGAAAGACCAGAAACATGAAACTTGACGCTAATATTTTCGTGAATAGAAATCAGAAAAGAAGAGTTTGTGTCTAATGTTTATATTCATATGTTGATGCTGTAACATTGCCACCATGTCCTGTCCAATTTGTATGAATCCATTTACCGGGATTATCAAGAGTTTCATAAGTATGTGCTCCAAAATAATCACGTTGGGCCTAAAGAAATAATTACAAAAATAAAAATCACAGATCGAATGAGAGCAGTTTTTTCTTTGAAAAAATGTAAATCAAATTTTTTTTTATAATTTTGCTTGAAGAAGTTCAAAATGATTTTTTGTTTCCTAAAAAATTATTGATTTTTGCTTCGTCTCTTTTTTTCTGTTCACCTGAATAAGATTGGCTGGTAAACGTTTTGAACGATAGCCATCATAAAATGCCAAAGCTTAAAATCAAAAAGCAAAGTCAACCGTCTTTTCATTTTCATTTTTTCAATTTACCAGTGCTCAAACAAGGAATTGGAACACCATAGATCGCTGCAGTTGCAACAACTTTTCTCCAACCTTCTTGACATTTATTAATCGCATCAGTAAAAAACTGATCCAAAAGCAAATTTTCCAATGTTTCATTTTTGTCATAAGCCGATTTGATATTTCCCAAGAACACACTTCAAATTCAAACAAACACACATAAACAAGACTAGTTCTCGTTTTTGACTCAAAATTCAAACCTTCGGATGATACAACCACCTCGCCACATGAGTGCAATTGAACCGTAATTCAATTTCCACGAATATTGATTCGCTGCTTCACGCATGAGCATAAAACCTTGAGCATAGGAAATGATTTTCGATGCATACAAAGCTTGACCAAGATATTCAATAAATTGTTTTTTATCGCCATCGAATGGCACGACGTTCGGTCCTTTCAATTGATTTGATGCACGAGTACGTTCATCAAGTAACGATGATAAACATCGAGCAAAAACAGATTCACCTAACAAAAAACAAAATCTTCGATTTCGATTTCGAAACAAATGAATTTCCTACCAATCAATGTCACGGGTACACCGTACTCGAGTGCAGCAATACCTGTCCATTTACCGGTACCTTTCTACGAGAAGATTTCGAGTTTTTCTTTTCTAGGAGGAAAGAAGAACACTCACTTGACCAGCTGCATCTCGAATTGTATCCAAAACATGTTTTCCATTTTCTTGAAAACGTAAAATATCCGCAGTTATTTGGATTAAAAACGAATCTAACGTTCCTTTATTCCATTCATCGAATGTCTACAAATCATTTCGAAATCGATTTCAATTTTCGTTTTTCTCTCCTACAGCAGCGATTTCATCGTTGTTCATCTTCAAAATATCTTTCATCAATTGATAAACTTCACAGATAAGTTGCATATCACCGTATTCAATACCATTGTGAACCATTTTCACGAAATGACCTGAGCCCGATGGGCCAACCTAAACAAGACATTTGTTTTTCTTGTTTGTTTTTTGTTCACAAAATTTTACCCAATCGCAACACGGTTGTCCGTCAGCTTTAGCAGCAATTTTTTGAAATATTGGCTTGACATGTTCCCTGAACAAATCAATCGATTTCAGAAAATACAAAAGAGACAACGATTCGAGTGTGTTTTACCATGCTTTTTCACTTCCACCAGGCATCAACGAGGGTCCATAACGAGCTCCATCTTCACCACCTGATACTCCTGTACCGATAAAAAGATAACCTTTTTCTTCTAAGTCCTTAGCTCGTCGCTACAACGAAGAAAAAAACAACTCAACCTTCAACAAAATAAAAAAGTCAAATCGAATTTACTATTGAATCTTTGTAAAGCGAATTACCACCATCGATGATAATATCACCTTTTTCGAGTAATGGAAGCTAAAGCAAACGATAGTTGTTTATTTAAGATTGAAAAATGAAATCGATTTTACTAATTTCTCAATGAAATCGTCAACAGCTTTGCCAGCTTGAACTAAAAGCATAACTCGACGTGGTTTTTTAAGTAATTGAACGAGTTCTTCGAGTGAATGTGCACCGATGATGTTCGTTCCTTTAGCTTCATTATTTAAAAAATCGTCAACTTTCGATACAGTTCGATTGAAACAAGCGACCTAAAAATGAAATTCAATCAACGAACTATTTTCCTATTCGAAATTATTTACTGTAAAACCATTGTCGTTCATGTTTAAAATGAGATTTTGACCCATAACGGCCAAACCAATGAGGCCAATATCAGCCCTAGAAAACATTTCATCGTCGAAATCGACCGAATTCAAAAAACACAACTTACGTTGCAGCCATTGGAAGTTTTTAGTTTGTTTTTGTTCTAAAATAAACAAAAGAACGTTCAATTTATTTGTAAAGAAAAAAAAAGTGCTGATAACAGATTGACGAGGCAAAAAATAATAAGATGCTGAGTCATTCGAGTTACACACCAATAAGTATCAAATAAACTGCGCGTACGCGTACATACATCGACTAACTGAGGGCTAAAGTAGTTTTATAGAAAAGAAAAAAGATGTTAGATGTCACTAATAAAGACAAATCGTATCAAGGATTTTAATTGGTGCACAAATCGAATCGGACGGCCTTGGATCTCTTCGGTCCACTGGATTTATCGATCGTATTCAATTCGAGCTTCAGCTTGTCGAAAGAAATAAAAACATTATGTTTTTCTCTTCATCATTTGACGATTAACATAGAAATATTTCCATTTCTTTCTTTTGATTGACTATGTCAAGTACTTTTCTCTTTACAATATCTCGACAATCATAAACAAACACGAATGAATGTCCTAACGAATTTATCATTCTGCTGGATACGAAATTCACGATATCTAGTTGCTCAATCTTTTCAGTAGAAATCAAAGACAGATGTTTTTATATTCGTTTATACGTATTTTTATTTAAATTATAAGTTATTGAATAGAAAAATTGAAAAATTTTGATAGCACACAAATTTGATCGGCATTTACAGAGAAATGTGTGAATCACTTCGTCGTTTTTGTGCATATTTAAATATTCATTCAAGCCGATGTTGATTTGATGGATAATTGAACATTAAATACACACAATATTTACTGCAGAAAGTAAACTATTTATCGACCCCAGAGACCACCCCAGAATGGATAACCGAAGCCCCAACCTCCAAGGCCCCAACCTCCGAGGCCCCAACCTCCGAGACCCCAACCTCCGAGGCCCCACCAAGCTTCAGAAACTGTTGCGAGGAGAGCAACGAGTAAAGCGAGGACGACTAATAATTGAGCGAACATTGTGTTTGAAATCTATTCAAGAAGAAAATAAGTTAATCGAAAAACAGTAATCAAGTAAAATCACTTACTGAATTTGAAGAATAGAAAGTGATTGTAGAACGTACGAAGCGATATGAAGATTCAGTGAAATTCACCGGCCTTTTATAGTCCGAAATCTGCAACCTGGACGGCCGAAATCGTCAGCTGTGATTGTCTGTTAACAATGATGAATACATATTATATCATTTTACCCTCGATAGTCTTTGAAAAGAAAGGAAAATCATATAGAAGTATTCACTTTTGTTCTCTAGTCCTTCGAGATCAATTTGATTTCGTTCTTCTCTTCGTTTTTTTTCTCTCTCTCGTCAAATTTGACCAGTAACCACACGATGCACTCGGCTGACTGATCAAATCGATTTCAAAATGAAAGACTCTTCTTTCTTTGTCTGTTTTATTGAACTGGAATCTTTTATTTGATTTTCAAAAATTAACCAAATTCAAAATGAGAAACACTTTCAATCGAAATCGATCACAATTAATTAAACATTCATGTTTTTTCTTTGTCATTTTCATGCACATACAAAACACATTTAACAGCTTCTGAATTGCAAAAATTCTCGGTTAATTACAAAATAAACATTTCGAATGTATGAATACAACAAAAACATCAGCTGCCATTGCAGTTTCTTCGCCTGATTTCGTTTCCTGTAATCAATAGGATGCACGTTTAACTGATAATCTTTCTCTCACTGCTTTAGATTCAAAGTTTTTCTTGAGATTTTTGTTTTCGAATGAAAATGAAAGATTAATGTTTATGTATTCATTTATATTTATTTAAATTAAGTTATTCAATAGAAAAATTGACAAGCTTATTAACACACAAATTATCGGCATTTACAGAAAAGAAAATGAAAAAAATGTGTGAATCACTTCGTCGTTTTTGTGTATATGAAGATATTCGTTCAAGCCGATGATATTTTCGATAGATCATTGAATATTACATATGCACAAACTATTCAAACAAAAACAAATAAATAAATAAGTCAATCAAATGATGATTCAAATGGCATACTTGTTTACTACAGAAAGTAAACTATTTATCGACCCCAGAGGCCACCATAGAATGGATAACCGAAGCCCCAACCTCCGAGACCCCAACCTCCGAAGCCCCAACCTCCGAAGCCCAAACCATATCCGAGACCCCAGAAAGCTTCAGAAACTGTTGCGAGGAGAGCAACGAGTAAAGCGAGGACGACTAATAATTGAGCGAACATTGTGTTTGAAATCTATTCAAGAAGAAAATAAGTTAATTGAAAAACAGTAATCAAGTAAAATCACTTACTGAATTTGAAGAATAGAAAGTGATTGTAGAACGTACGAAGCGATATGAAGATTCAGTGAAATTCACCGGCCTTTTATAGTTCGAAATCAGCAACCTGGACGATCGAAATAGTCAACTGTGTTTGTCTGTTAACAATGACGTATGCATATTATATCATTTTGCCCTTGATCGTTTCTTTGAAAAGAAAGAAAAATCATTTGAATGTATTTCGAGATCAATCTGATTTCGTTCTTCTCTTCGTTTTTTTTCTTTTCCTTCGTCAAATCTTACCATTAGACTGTAATTTGTACTTGACTGATTAATTGATTGACCCGATTTGAAATTCCGCGCTCAATCATTTGAATATTTCTACGCTGATTTTGTCAATTTTTTCCCTATTTAACCTTAAGAAAGCAGCAATTCGAATGGAGGATCATGAATGTTCAAGTGAACAATCTTTAACTACAGTTCGTAAATGGTTTTTCGAGTCCGGTGACGGAAATTTACCTTTAAAAACAAATTCAAAATCATATCCAAAGATAAATTTAATTCTCGAATCCATTTATGATTTCATTAGAAATGTTTTCACTGTTTACGATACAAATTCTCTTGTAAAAACATGTTCGATTTGTCAATTCAACAAAATGAACGCAATTCCAAGGAATGAAATCAATGTTCAACCTTCGTATTCTTCTATTGTATCAACAGTAAAAACTAGTTCATTAGAAACCATTCAAATAGACAAAGACAATACAAATTCACCTGAAATCATTTTTGCTGAAAGTACATGTCAATTAATCAAAGACGCATGGCTTTGATAGAACGAATAGATTGTTAAAATGATTATTGTTGATGGAAGTTTATTAATATTTGTTAACTATACATGAAAAGCGAAAAAAGAGAGAAAAACAAACGATTTGAAAATGTAACCACCAGGTCATAAAGTTCGATTAACGATGTTCTATCACTGTGCGGTAATGAGAATGACAAGCAAAAAAAAATAAATAAACAAAGAAACTATTCGTCCCAATTATTATTTCCACTTTCGAGTTCTTGATTGTCGTCTTCGTTTTGAGATAGAACACCGAATTTGTTCGAAAATTGTGTTGCTGTTGTTGGTTCGATGTTTGATTGAGTCGTATTAACACTAAACATGGTTTCTAATTGTTTCATTAATTCAACGGTTTCAACTTTCGGTGCCATATCTTTAAAAAAATCATCTGGATCCTCAGTTTTCAATGCTCCGCCTTGAGTTGGTTTATTTTTCGTTAAAACAACAGGAGGAATTTCAAATTCACTGCCTAATGGTGCATTGGGATTCCACTTCGGTTTCGAATTTGTATTTAATTTCATTGATTTCGTTGGCAAAGAAACCGGCTGAGATAATTCAACTGTTGGTACATCGTTTGCGAACACATCGACTTCAGATTGATGTTCCCAATCGGACCATTGTTCGTTATCATTGTCGAAATCCTCGTCGATTTGATGACCATTTTCAATCACCACAGTTGTTGTGGATGGTTGTTTCATCGATGATGTCTCATGGCCATTTGTATATGGAGGAGAAACTGGAGGTGTTGTTGGAGGAATTTGACGAGTATCTGAAGTGATTGATGACGGCGAACTTTCTTTTGATGGAATTGGTTTTGGACTAAAGTCAAAATGAAATTGATTGGAAAAACAAGAGAAATCAAAGTCGAACTGACTTGAGTTTGACCACTTTTTCTTTCAAAGGCGGTGTGGGTAAAGGAGAGTTCGCTGTGGACACTGTTTTAGATGTTTTAGGAAATGCAACATTCTATTTTTTGTTTTTGGAAAAGAGAATTGTTTTTTAATTTTCAAATAAAGTGAAAACCTACATCTCGTTTGATTGTATCTGTAAAGATTTGTTTTCTTTGTCCGCCAACAACAATTTCTGCACCTAAAACCGGCGTCATCGTTGCCAATGCCATCAGAGTTAACATACAAATTCGATTATTCGGATCTTTTAAACCATAAACAAGCTAAACAAACAAATTCTCAACTTTTCAAAAGACCGAAAAAAACGGCAACCAACTTGTGGCAAAATAACATTTGTAACTGCTGTTTTATCAATTAAATCCCAATAAGAATCAAAATATTCCAAAAGTGTTTCTCTGATACACGTCACATGGTAAGAAAACAGTTCGACAACAACGGGAATCACTAAATTTCTGTAAATTTCCGTGTTGACATACGAATTTGGATTTTGTTCGTTTTTTGGTTTTAAAATTCTTGGAATTAAGTTCGTTCGTGTTGATGAACAGAGAAATGTAAATGGAACAAGCAAACGTCGTATTAACAACTCATTGAAATATTCTTCATCGATCTTATCAAGATAATTGCACAAGCAACTTGACAAACAAACGAGAAAAGTTGTTTTTTTTTAAACAGATTCGAACGAAATACGAACTCAACAGTAGCGGGAAGATCTGACTCGTTTATTGTTGGCAAACGATCGATGAGTTCGATTGCTTTGATGTAATCAATTCTTTGAAAAAGAAAATTTTCGGAATTTTATCGCGATTTGAAAAGAGATTTTCTTTACTGAAATAATTCGGTTTTAAGAAGATTCGACCAATGTGGTCGCGATTGTGGTTCGTCTCCAGTTAGATTTTCTTCTAATTGAATTAATAAACTCTTCAATGAATCTAAATAAATCGTTGTTAAATCTCAACGAAATGAAATTCATCTGTTTTTTTTACCATCGATTTGAATAATTGACATTAAATTTCGAATTAAAGTTCCCAAAGCAAAACTATCAATGGCATAGATTTCTGTTTGATTGATTTCATTGGAATTCTACAATCAAATTGAACATAACAAACAATTCGAAATCATTCATTCATCAAAACCTGTTGATCTTCTTCAGGAGTTAGACATTCTTCTGCTCGAATCAGTTTCAACGAAGTTAAATATTTTCTATTTAAATTTTCATATCGACATGCACATTCAAAATTTCCTAATTTCCAAATTCCATTTAACGAAACGTAGATCGACAGTAGACAAACATTATTATGACTGATCGATGCTTTTTCATGTAGAAATTGTAGAGCTTGTGTCAATTGAAAGAGACCTAAGGTTAATTTAGCTGTCGAATTGAATTCAGGATTTGTTAATTTATTTGCTAATGGATGAACACAATCGGCAATGAAACTGTCTTGATCAACGAATGTTTTAAAGCCTGTGTAGAATTTAATCACATTTGGATGACGAACTGTTTTTAAAAACTAACAAGAAAATCATCAAATGAATTTTATTGTGAAATTGTTTTTGGTTTCTTTTTCTACTTGAATCGATCGTCGACATTCGACTGAATATGTTTGTTTGGAAATAAATATCGAAATCGGTTCTGATCGTTCGTTAATACTATTATAAAGTTGCCAACAAACGGATTCATCTAATGGAATTAATGTTCGTGCTGCTTTCGTCGAAAGATCATTTCCCATAGTCAACCTTCAAATAAATCTTTTTTACACTAGACAAGAATTCAATTTATATTTTTGATTCAAAATAGAATCCGTTGATTGGCGGACTAGTAGACAGTATAGTTTATAGTGATAGAAATCTCGTTAGATGGCGCTGTTTTTAGTCGAAAAATCGGTGACACAAATCGATTTATTCAACGATTTTCGGTATTTAATTGTATTTATTTACAACAACATAAAAGATGGAAATGGATTCTGTCAATTTTCGGCTTCAATTTGGCTTTCATCATAACATTGTTAGATCCGATATTTGTAGCAGCAATTTCTTCTTCATGATGTGATATGAATATGTTATTTATTTCATAAACTCGTTGACAAGTGTTTAAGAATTGTATGAGATTTAATTACTCTTGAAAAATTGATATGCGTTAGCGCTTCCATGATGCTTGAACTCAACTTTTTTGGAGTAATATTGAACTTTGCTGTGCAGAGCAATCAATCGACACGATTATCTGTATTTGCTCATAATTTTGCTGTGTTACGAGTCTTGATTGTATTTCATATAATCCGGAACTACGTAATTCTTATTAGTTTGGAGAAGTAGCTTTACTTTGCGAATGCAACTGTTTTGGTACATTGCAATATATTCAAAAATCTAACGATAATTTAAAACGATACATACAACGACGACGACCGTTGATGTCGGATATTGATTGGTATTCAATAGAACCAATAGGATTTCGTTGAATGATCGTATTTGTCTATGTATGTTGAATTTTTTTTCTTCTATCCGGAGGAAATAAACAACAACAACAATTAATGATGAGATCAAATTGAAATCAATTGAGAACCGAAGTTTGTCTTTCTATGGGATAATGTTTCTGCGATGGTCTGTGATAAATATATTCTTAATTTTCTTCATCATTTCTCACGCCAATTCAAACGAGGGTCAATTTTCCAAACAAAAACGTTTATATTATAAGTAAATGCGAAAATTCAATTAAAGAATGTTCTTTTTTTGCAACAAATTAATTTAGAAATCGTGTTAAACAAATGTTCTATCATGCTTATGATTCCTATTTGAAATACGCTTATCCATATGATGAATTACGTCCATTAACATGTGATGGGTGAGACTGAATTTGTGATTTATTGAAAATTTCACTTTTAACTCTGATTTATGTTTAGTTATGACACTTGGGGAAGGTAGATTTCTTCGTTGTTCGTTTTTAAATTGATTTATTTTTGAAATCTAGTTATTCGTTATCATTGATTGATGCGATTGACACATTAGCTACAATGGGAAATAGTACAGAATTTGCTCGAGTTTATCAACTTGTTCAAAACTTAGATCTCGAACGTGATATAAACGTCAGTGTTTTCGAATCGAATATTCGAGGTACTTGAAAAAAAACATCATCTAATTTCATTGAAACATGTTCGAATGTTTAGTTATCGGTGGTCTTCTATCCGCTCATCTTCTTGCCAAACGTATGAATGTGTCTGTTGATTCTTCATGGCCATGCACAGGACCATTACTAGATCTCGCTGTTGCTCTTGCTAAGAAACTTCTTCCAGCTTTTGATACAGCAACAGGTAATTCAACTGATTTTCGAAGTCAATCGATGTATGGAAATGTGTTGTAGGCATTCCGTATGGTACAGTGAATTTAGTTTGGGGTGTTCCGCATGAAGAAACGAATATCACTTGTACAGCTGGCGGTGGAACGTTTTTGATTGAATTTGGGACTTTGTCTCGGTTGACCGGTGATCCGATTTACGAACAGGTGGCGTTGAGAGCTTTGGATAGTCTTTGGTCGAAACGATCGGCACTTAATCTTGTAAAACGAACTTTTTTGATTCAATGAAATCGAATCGTTTGTTTTGTTTTGATTTGTGATGAAGGTTGGCAATCATATTAATATCCAAACAGGCCAATGGACTGCCAATGATTGCACAATTGGGTCGGGTGTTGACTCGTATTTTGAGTATTTAGCTAAAGGTGCAATTCTCTTTCGTCAGCCTGAATTAATGAACATGCTCAATGGTAAAAAAAACAAAAGCTCAACTAAACGAAGATGTTTGACATTGAAATCTGTTTAAGAATATGTAAAAGCGTTTGATAAATACATGAGTGATGGAACCGGTTGGTTTGTCTTTGCTAATTACGAACAAGGAAGAAAAACAATGCCATTGTTTGCATCTTTGGATGCGTTTTATCCGGGTTTGTTGGTGAGCAGCATTGATCGATTAGATTTGTCGGTCCATCGAAACACGATGATTTTTGTTTAGACTTTAATCGGTCAATTGGACCGAGCACGTGAAACTCTGTTTGCTTATCATACAATGTGGAGAAAATATGGTGCAATGCCGGAGTTTTATAATCTCGGTCAACAAGATTGCATGCAAGGTCGAGAAGCTTATCCGCTAAGACCAGGTTAAACATTTCGTTTTACTGAGAGAAAATAAAAAGGAGGATTTGTTTTTTTTGTTGAAGAACATATTGAGTCAATTATGTATTTATACAAAGCGACGAATGACGATACGCTTTTGTTCATGGCTGCGGATATTTTCGATGCAATTGAATCGTGTTGTAAAACATCGTGTGGTTACACATCGGTAATCATTTTTAGAAAAAAAGAAATAAAACTGTAAATCGATTTAGTTGAAAAACGTCAAAGATCATCGTTTGGATAATCGAATGGAATCATTTTTCCTTGCTGAAACTATCAAATATCTCTATCTAATCTTCGATGAGACCAATTTTCTTCATTCCAACGGCGAATACGCAATCGAACATCGATCATTCAACAGTAAAACTTCAAATTTCCGGTAAAAAAATTTCGATTTTCATTTGAATAGACTCGTGTTTTCTCGAAACTGGTTACGTTTACAACACCGAAGCTCATCCGATCGACATCGGAGCGATGGATTGTTGTTCGTCAACATCATCCGGCTACTCGAAAAACGACGAGAAAACCTTGTTAAGCAAAGAACAAATGCGCTGGCTGAGAGACGCGCTCTTAGATCAAGACAATTTTCGTGCAATAAATACAAATTTTAGTTTATTAACTTGTTCAGCTTTGAATTTTCAGCAGCGTTTTTCCGTTTATGGTGAAATTTCTACTTAAATCGATAGACAAAAAAAGAAAAAAAATTCGGCAGATTTGAAACGATCTTTTGTTTTCAGATTTAAAACAAAAAAAATGTCAATGCTTTGGCAATTTGTTAAACGTCATCGTCGAAAGATCTTAGTTGTTTCTTTATTAACCGGCGGCGGTTATGCAGCAGTGAAATATATCAACAGCAAACTGTCGTCGATGCTCAATGAACAAGATCAAATGTTAGTCGAATGGAAAAAACAATTGTATTATGAACACAATCGAGATACGAGCCTTCGAACAAGTAGATTGACTCGAATGACTTGGTTGTTTGACTTTTTTTTCGAGGGAAATTAGGCACGGATATATTTGCACAAGTTGTTTTGAATATAAATCGAGCATTTCAATGTGAAAATATTCTCAATTGTTTGTCGACAACGACTGATTCTCAACAAAAACGAGAACTTTGGGAACAATTGAGAATCGAATGTTTTGCACGTTTATTTACATTGGCGTATTGTTCGAGTTTCATTTTGGCTTTAACTGAATTAGTCGTCAGCGCATTAAGCGGTCGACTTTATTCTCAAGCTCAAAATCAACAAATTCGAACGACTGCTGGCGCAGTTTCAGCAACAGCCAAATCCTCGCATGCTGAAGTAAAACCTCGACTGATCAGTTGTTGGTGTTTGACAAGTCGTTTTTTTTTGTATTTAGTCGATTCAAGAACAAAATAGTTTACTCTCGAGAGACATTCAATTAGCATGTTTAGATGTCATTCGATATGCGACTGATGCAGGTTGAATTCGTTTTGTTTGATGAATTTCGTTTTTTTTTAATAGGATTTTATTTAGGAATGAATTGTTTGATCGATGACGTTCGAAAAGCAACAAAAACGATTCTTTCTCGGTAGAAAAACAAAACAAACATCGAACTTTTTCGAGTTCTCGAATTCTTCTAGAATTCCGCTGCAACAAACTTTGGACATCAACGATATCATTTGGTATTGCAGTGAAATTCGTCATCAAATCGAAAAGAAACGTTATCAATCAGCAACAAATCAAAATCCATTGTTAAAATACGTTCGATCACATCACAAACCTCCAACAACAACAACAACAACAACGACAACAACATCCGCGACATCGGCTTATTCGTTTTCGAATATTTTGACAACAGTTCGAGAGAAAAATGAAGTTTTGTTTTTTTTGTGAATGAAAATCGTTGAATTTGTTTGCAGGCGAACTCGTATTTGCCAACACGATCGTCGGTTTACAATGCACAACAACAATTCGAAAGCGAGTGTATCGAAATGATCGAAAGGTTTGACATTTGATTCAACCGAATTTAACTCGATTTCGGATTGATTTGTTTTCCAGCGAAACATTTCAACGTGTTTTAACACAAATTATCGATCAAAGTTTTTCGAATATCTACGATGAATTCGCTCGAGAAATGTCGAAAACAAATCAGTTCGTTACATTTGTTCGCTTTTTTCTCACTAAAACTCGTGTTTCTCTCCGATAGAACCGACTCAACTGTCGTCAGTGAACCTCAAATACCATTCGCAAAAATCGTCCCAATGAGTAACAATATTTATTCCAAGCTGTCAAACCATCATGATCAACTAGTCATTCACTTTCAAGTAAAACAATCACCGAAAAACTCAAAGATTTCTCTTTTTTTGTTTTTGAAGAGTCTCGCTTGTCGACCCGAATTACATGAATATACAAAATATGCTTATGATTTATTTTCAAATCAACTAACAAATCAGACAGGTCATTCATTTTTTCCATTAGGATCGACATCGGCGTCGTTACAATCGAATTTATCATCGTTTCTGCAATCGTTGATGTCGCCGTGAAGGTTTTGATCAGCACATTGACTTTTATCTTTAGACTTTTCCAGAAAAAAAAACAATAAATTTCGTTTATCTCTTTTTAACAAAGAAGAAGATGATATCGATTCGTGTTTTGTTTGCTTTTTATTTTTGTTAAGTTGGACAACGAAGAAGAATTTGGAATTTTTCATTTTTCGGAACTCGATTGAGAATAAGACGACCATCGTAACTAAGAGACGCTAATAGCCAAGGATCATTCGAGGCCCATTGCGCAGAATAAACCGATTCCTCATGTTCATCAAACACACATAGTAAACGATCTTCATTCACTGTTTCCTCGACTTCTTCTCTACAAAAAAAAGAACTCGACGTGTTTATTTGAGAGAAAAAGTTTGTTTTACTTGGCATCATCGGATGTATTTAGACTTCCGTAGGGTTCAGAAGATAGACTACCGATATTGAATAGCATGACTTTAGTATCACTACTCGATGTGACGATCAATTGATCATGAAATCGATTGTATCGTGATGCCCAAACCCTGTAGAAACGAAAGAGATTTATTGAGAGAAACTTGTCGAAATCTCAATGGTCTTACCAATGAGAATGATCGGAGAGAACTTTCAAACATTCATTAGGCTTTCGAACATCCCAAAATTTGACTCGACAATCATCTCCACATGATAATAAATAATATTGTCGATTGGGATTGTAATCAATATCTCGAACATAAGGCGGATGAGCGTTATCAATTGAAAACGCAGGTCTAAACCGACAATTCTCATTGTCAAGAAGATCTCTTTTTCTTTTTTTTTCTCTATTACTTCATTGATCTCAAATCCCATCCTTTGATATGCGGACCGAGATTCGTAGCTAATTGATTCGTACTGATATGTGGATTCCATCGGCACAGAGAGAATTTATGAAGAGACGTCGTTTTCGAATCGATTGCACTCGTTGAGATTATTTGCGGTGTATCGGTTTGCTCAGCATTCCAAATATAAATATTTGTTTCACTAATTGTACTAATTCGTTCGCCATTTGTCTCCCATTCGATGCTAAACAAAACAAAACAAATTCATTTCGAATTCGAGTTTTTGTTTTTTACTCGATTGTATTCGAATTCGGGACGTTTAAATCGAATTTTTTTCTCAATGGCGAATGAAGTTGATTTGTTGAAATGTCGATTGTTGGCGAACTCGGTTCGTCGTTTGTTGAATCATCGGGAATTTGCCAAACCGTACATTTACTAACCACATTCGAATCTTCGACTGTTGACAAATAAAAAGAAGAAGAAGAAGAAAAAAAAACGATTTCATTTCGATTTATATTTTAGATAAATATTGACTCGTTTGGTAAATCGTTGCAAAGCGTCGATAATCTGTCGGCGATGAAGTCATTCGCCAAATTTCCCCGGCACGATGCGAATAAATCGACTTGCCTAACATTCCTGATTCTTCATCATATTCGAGGAAATGAACCTTAAACAACGATGAGTTTGTTTTTTTTTTTCGTTTTCATTGACTAAATTCTCGAGTTTTACTTGATTTTCGAATTTAATCGATTGAGTTCCGACTAGAAATCGAACAGTATCATCATCAGCAACGCCACTAACCGCACATAAAGCTCGTGCCTACATCGAACACATGTGTTTTTCATCTCGACGAGTTGTTGTTTCTTTACCTGAAATTCCACGCCGTAGATCAATGGAGCCTCATCATCATCAACCATTCTGATTAATATCTGAAGAAAAGAACAGAACAAAAATTGATTATTTACTTTAGAACGACTTTTTTTTTGTTCTTTTCTTCTTCTTTCTTTTTCGTCCGTCAATTGATGGTCTGATACGGTCCCTGTCTTTGCCTAAATAAATCGATTACTATTCGCGTCTAAGGAGAGACAGTTCCTATAAAAGTACATAGACGAGAGACAGCGAAGGAGAACAAAGAGAAACAATTGTTGTTCTAAACGTCTCGGTATATAACATACGCGTATATATGTACAACAGATGAAGGTGATGAACTTTGTTTTAGATTTCTCTTTTTTTTTCTATTCTCTCTTCGTTTTCGTTTGATTTCGTTCGTTGTTTTATTTATTTGATTATTATTTATTGATGAATTTCTTGTTCAATGATGACTACCAATGACAATGAATATTCGATATCTACGGTGACTAATCAATCAAAGACAATATCATCACAAGAAACAACCAATTCTTCAACAATGTCTCCAACTGTCCAATCGAGTAATGCAAATGGTGAACAACAACAACAACAACAGCCCGTCCTTACCGAGGATAATGATCTTAATCAAAACGAATCTCAAGAAAAACTAGCTGATACAGAACCTAAGCCAATTGAAACGAACGAAGATGACGATGAATTCATTCGAATAACTGCTGCTCATCAAATGTTAACTGAAGCTCAAACATTCGACGAGAAAAAAGAATATCCATCTGCGTTGCATCTTTATCGTATTTGTGTCGATCTACTTCTCGAAGAACTCATGTTTACTGAAGGTACAGAACAATCACGAGTTTATCTACGTGAAAAATGTACGGCAATCATGGATCGAATTGATGTACTTAAAAAAATGCTCGATCCAATACCACCACCACCACCACCACCACAACCGATAACAACAACATCGAATGAACAAACAACGAATCCACCTACCGAAGAATTAAACTCGCTTCATTTATCATAAATTTCTGAAATAAAAACACAAAAAACTAGTTGCATTATTTAGGCGAATGGTCATTTTTTCTGTTCTCTCTCGTTTTTTTTTTATATTCAAGAAAACATTCCATTTATTATTAGATAGATTAAACAAAGCAAGCTTACATTAGAAAAAAAAACAAAACATTTTTTTGTCTCCGTTTCTTTTATTTCTAACTTTCTCACATTTTTTTTGCATGCTTATCGTGTGTATATAAATAAAAAAAAACAACGAACAAAAAAAAAAGCAAACAAATGAATATTAGCAAATACAAAATGATACATTGTTTTTCCTTTGCAATGGAGAAATCGTGAGATTCGGGGAAATACAACATTTAAAAAAACGAAAAGCAAATGATTAGAAGATCCAAGATTAATTTTCCGGATTTTGAAAGACATTAAATCAAGAACGAAAAAAAAAAACAACGCATTTACATTCGTCACTTCACTGTTTTGCTCTTTTGTATTCTCACAGTTATGCTCAACACGAATAGTACCAATTATTGACGTTTCTATTATCGAAATTATATTCACAATGCCATTTGGACGGACTCATACTAAGAAAACAAATTTCGTTGTGGCTTTTTTTTGTTGTTGTGCGTGTGTGATCTCTTACCCAAATGTGAAGAATATCAGTGATTGTATGTTGAGGAGAGAGTTTGAATAGTTGAGAGACAAATATAGTCGAAAGTTGTTCGAAGAGTCGATGACCATCTAAACAAATCGAGATCAATTGTTAAGGTTTCACAACTTGAGACAAAAGAATCGCAAAATTGACCTGAATATTCGAGTTTGGGCGGCATTGATTTTGTCAATGATAAAATCTCCGGTTGATCATCGGGATATCGTGTCGAAATTCTCAATCTCAATGGTGGTATGATTGGATTTGTGATTTCTAATAATTTACATCGAAGTACGAGTCCATTTTTACTCAAATATTCATCGTCTAATTGAATTGATTTCGTCGTATGTGAAACAGACAAATATTCGATTGAAAATCGATTTGTCAACGAAGAATCGATTTCATTGTGAAGAGTTACTAACAACGATGATGAATGTTGAACGAGAGAAACGGATTTTTCGTTGATTTTATTTGTTTGATGATCGTCATCGAGACGAAATTTTCTATTCGAACAAAAAAAACAACGAACAATGATCAACGGGGAAATTCTCGAACGAACTTATGTGGAACACCGTTGATCACGTCGCATAGAGGCTCGATAAACATTTTATTTACAATCAAACTTTTTTCCGATGGTTGAGAGACAAATGTTTGAAGGGCTTTTTCGAATTGTTCTAATTCATTGACTGGTGGAATTATCGGATTTGGCTGCAGTTGCTGCTGTTGTTGTTGTTGCTGCTGGTGCTGCTGTTGCTGTTGTTGTTGTAATTGTTGTAATTGACGATTCTATGGATGTTTTGTATATGAAAATATGAAATAAAATGTTGTATTTTTGTTTTACCATCGATCGTTCGAGTAGATCGCGAATGTGTCTTGCACTGTTGATGTTTTCCATTGTTGGATTAGTGATAAACTGAACCATTTGTTGGTGAATTTGGTGAACATGTCGAACTTTGTCAATGTTTTTTTCATTGGTAAATTTTTGAATGTAACTTTGGATTCGACTAAGATTTTCTTTTAAATATTTAACTAAACTTGTGATTTCATCATCTGGACTCGGAACACTTGCACTTCCTATTTCGAACCAAAAACAAAAAACGATCAAATTTTCATTTATTCTTCTGTGAAAAAAAAAACTTACCAGCTGATAGAACTGGCCGATTGATTGGCGATGGATAATTACTCGCAATTGGTGTTGAACTATTCGCATTAGAATTCAAAGGACTTTGTTGAATTGACATGTTCGGTGATCTTAAAATCAATCGAACATTGAGGATTGTTTGTTCTTCATGGAGAAATTCTTACGGTTGCATTGAGAGAAGTGAAGGAGGAGTTGAAGCTTGCTGAGCTGAAAGTGCAGATCGAAGAGTGCTCATATTCGTCGATGTTGTTGGACGAATTTGAGTTGGCTAAACAGATTAAATTCGATTTTTATCATCAATAAAATTTCTCTCAAATGTCAACCATCATCGGTGCTGTTGATGCTCGATTTTGTAGCGACATTTTATTTGCTATTCCACTGCTATCGGAAAGAATTTGTTGTAATACTAAATCAGTAAAAGAGACAGTTTTTTATATGACATTCGTCTTAGATCAAACGAAAAGAACAAACATCGATCGCCACTAGCAGATGTACTCGGTGCTGAAGTTGCTACTGGTACTGGTACTGCTGCTGCTGCTGATGCTGGAGGTGGATTGCCAACGACAAACTGATGTAAGATATCATTTGGATTACTTTGAGAAGTCAAATTTACTACGAGAAAAAAAAACGAGATCTTTCGGTTTTTGAAGAAAATTTCGAATAAAAACCATTTAAATTAGGCGTAATTGCGGTCATTCGTGGTCGAGGAGTATTCATCGATGGATTGGCAAATCGATTTGTTGTTGTCGAAGATAGATACTCATTTAGAGTCGTATTTGTTACCATTTGAGAAGCGGCATTTGCTGTTGCCGATGCATAATTTGTATTGACAGCTAAATGTTTAGAAAAAGAAAATTCGACATAGTTCGACTGTTTGAGAAAATAAATACGTTGAGGAAATCTTTGTGATTCACGTAAACGTAGATTTTGATTGAGCAATGAAGGTTGATTATTAAGAATTGCAGTTGTAGATGTTGGCATACGTGTTTGTTGAACATTAGGAAAACGCACTTGAGAATTGATTAAAGGATTTATTGAATGAGAAGCAACATTGGCTATTGATGTAGATGAATTTGAAGAATAGTTCATTGAAGAATTTGGATATTGATTAGCAATTGAATTTACTGATGTTGCCGCTGCTGCTGCTGCCTGTTGAGATTGTGACTGATTCTGTGGAACTTGTTTATCTAAAGAGGAAGAAAAGCAGATGATGTTCTTCTCCACCACTAACAATTGACATATTCAATGAATAGATAATTCTTACCGTGTAATTGTTGATTATAACCCTGTGCCAGTTTATAATACAAATTCTTGAGAAAAACAGTGAACTTCTTTTTTTTCTTTTCGAACGAACATTATTTGATCTTACTTTGGTTCCACGCGATTTTTCATAGCTTATATTTTCGACTCTTGTTGCCAACTGAGTTGACCATGTGAGGCTTCTATATAAAACAATGAAAATTTCGTCATTTGATAGAAAGATCTTTTACAATTGTTGAATCAAAGCTTGTCGTTCGGCTGGTGTGACCAATGTTTGCCCATTGGCGTCGAGATTTTGTATGCTATTGTCTGTGCTCATATCTAAACAAACGAAGAAAAAAGTCAAACTGTAGTTGATGTTTGTTTGTTTGTTTTTTGTTGGTTTCCCAAAAGAAAAGGGAATGAAATCAACTTTGAAATAAGCGATCTTCAAATGGTCTCTCTCTGGCAAAGAAAAAGGAAAAGAAAAGAAAAAAAGAAAACAGAACGATAACAAATGGCGACAACGATAGTGTAAAATATATTTAGCTACACAGATGAAAAAAAAAAGAGAGAGCGAAGGAGGGAGAGACATGATTACATATCGCAAATTTTTATATACAAAAAAAAAAGAAGAAAAAAAATCTGAGATAAGTTAACTAAAAGTTGGCCTTGTTTTTCTCGATTATTGATGAGGTTTACGCGATTGTGATCGTTGTGGACATTGAGCTTTGATGTGACCCATTTGTCCACAAATGAAACATGTATATGTTGAAAATTGTTGTTGATTTGAACGATGAGAATAAGTCGAATAATTAAATGGATTTTGTTGAGGATGAGCTGGTGCCGATCGCGGATACATTCGTCCATTGTAGTTTTCATTATATTGATGAGAATTATGAGCATACGGCTGTTGTTGTTGTTGTTGTTGGTCATAATACGATTGAGGATTTCCATTTGGTTTATTCATTCGTCGTTGTTTTTCTTTATCATTGACTAAACTGGCTAATTTTGGACAACGTTTACGTACGTGATAAGGACCTTTACACCATTCGCAACGTTTAGGTGCATTTGCTGGACATAATTCGTCGATATTAAATAAGATTTCCTTAAATTAATCGATTTATTTATTGACAAAAGTTTAAGCAAAGAAAAATTTTACTTCGATATTTTTCATATTTGGTGTCGAAAGACTTTGTTCATCTAGTTGAACACCAAACTGTTGTCGAGCTCGAATAAAAACTCGTCGAATAAGTATCCAATCTATTTCAAAATGCAAACAAATTCTCTTCTTTTTGAACAAAACAAAATTCGTTTTACTTCTCGGCGATAATCCACCAGCTAAATTATGACTCAATTCGAATGGATCTTCGATGGCAATTGTATGTTTAAACCAGCCCTTTTCATGTTTTAATAACGGTTCAAATTGTCGAATGGTCACAACGTGTTCATCGTAATTGAATATTTCAGTAAAATATCTCAAGAATTCAATCCATAATCGGCCAGTTGACAATGTATTTTCACATTTCCACATTTGTTTCTGAAGAAAATAATTGATTTCCATTGAATATTTCGAAGAAAACAGAAAAAAAAACGAACGATTTTTGAAAGATCTTCATAAAAGTAAACATTCCATTTCGAACATTTTTTAAACATCGATCCTTTGGCTGGATCATCATTCAACTAGAAATAATCTTCGTTGTCCAAAAAACAACGCAAAACTTTTCAATAAAAAAAAAAAACCTGTTGAAGAACCGGAATAACTGCTGGCTGAGTTTGCTGAAGGAAATGTATAAGCATAATAATATATGCATAGCTCGATAATGTTCCTCGACTCGCATCGCCAATGCCACATAACTAAATTCGACCAATCGATTTCTATTCAAAACGAAATTTAAAAAAAAACACAAACTTTTGCTAAATGTTTGACCATGTAACCTAATTCTGCTACACGGGGATCGATTTCTGTGTACGTTTTCAACAATCTTGTATTTTCAATTGCCTAAAAAAAAACGTTGATTGACGAACAAATTCGAGAGAGAGTTTGTTTGTTTGATATTACAAGCATATTGTGCAAACTAATGTCAATTTCAATATGAAGTTCACGATGTTTCGATCGAATAATCGGAACTTTTGCATGTAAAACCGGCTGAACATCATCGTATTTTCTCGATACTCTCATAATTCGTAGAACTTTCTGCATAATGCGAATGACATCATCGCTCTATTTTAAACAAAACAAAAGTTTTAAGATTGAAAAAAAGATTTTGTCAAACATTATGTTCTCGTCCATCTTTGAAAACTAAGCAAACATCTAAGTCACTATGTTGAAAACCGAATCCGTTATAAAACGATCCGAAAACACGTAATTCACATTCGGGATATTCTTTTAAGATTTGTTCTTCCAATTGTTTAACAATTGCATTTCGATCATCGATATCTTTTTGTTTCGGTTTGCTTCGTTCTAAAAAATAAAAGTCATTCAAATCGTTTTCTCATTTCAAGACCAAACTACCAGTAATTTGTTGGCAAAGTTGAGAAAGTATTTTAAGCCATTTATCGTCTAAATTCGGTAGTTCGACCATATTCGGAAGAATCAATTCAGGACATTCGCTTTTCAAATGTCCAACTCCATTGCAAATCGCGCAAATATACGGTGCACCCTGAAAAGTTCAATTTCGTTTTCTTGAAAATTCAACGTAATGACATCGAATTCACCTGTTCAGCATGGAAATTTTCAGGTTTGAAATCGTAGAAGAACTCCGAAGAATTGTCTTCTTGATTATTTTCAGTTGACAACGAAATTTGAATTGGTGAACTGAATGCTGATGGAATTTTATTGATATTTGTCGGATTGATTTTATCTGTTGAACTTGGTAATTTGTCATTTTCGACGATATCTTCTTCGTCTTGATCGTCATTCATTACAACTAATTCATTTTGATGTTCTTCCTCATCGGATTGTTGTTCGGTATCGAAGAATTCTTCGTTTTGTTCGTCAGCAATTTCGTCAACTTGTTCAATCGAATTTTTATTCATTGAATTCAATCTCAAATATCCTTTGAATGCATTTTTATCCTTTGGATCGATTTGATGTTTGTAAAGTTCTCGAACACGTATCTGTCGAATATTTGCATCACGTGCAACTACCGTTGGCAAAGATTTGACAAATAATTTGTACGAATTATGCAATAAACTTTTGTTTTCAACAGTTGGCTCGTCAATTTCTTCGTCATTGTCAATAACAATCAGATCTCCATCGTTATTTTCAGTTGTTACAATATTTGAAAGGATTTTCTTGGTTGGCTTTTGTTTTCGACCGAAATAATTCAAAGCTGTATTGAAAACTTCACGAAAATAATCGATCGATCGAATAGATGACATTGTTTGACTTAAACTTCGTTTAATATCCGTTGGATCTAAGTCAAACAAACTCGATTCGATGTCAAAATCGAATTAGAACGTACCTTCGATGAGTAGTTTTCTACTGTGCCAATTTTTGTCGATTTTTACAACGGGCATTCGAGTTTGAATTGAAACGACGAATTGTTTGACATTGAATGTTTTGACATAATACGAAAGAAATTGAAGAAAAAGTATTTCAATCGAACTGTTATTCGATGATTTCCATTCTTTCGAATAACTTTTACAAAGTTCAATAAATTCCGGATATTGATCATCGGTTAATGTCAATGGAACATTATCGATTCCGTATGCCTAATAAATCGGAAAGATCAACTGAAAAAAACAAACGAATAATTAGGAATTTACATATTCGTGTAGACATGGCAGAACAGCAGGTTCAACTTGTTGAAGAAAGTGAATCATCATTAAATGAAAAACTATCGGATGCAGTGTTCCAATGTCTGGTTGATCGATATTGCAGATCTACGCGAATTTATGAATTAGAAATGAGTTTGAAAAACATTTTCTCAAACAAACTTTCGATAGAATTCGAAATAATCGAAGTAATTTAATCAATCGATGATCAAATTTCGTATAAAGTCGAATCAATTCCGAGAGATGAATACCTCGGTTAAATCCCGATGTTATTCTCACGCGCATATTCGGTTCATTTGTTATTAAATTAATACACGATGGCTTATAATCCGTATCAATCACAGCTTGTTTATAAATATCTATTCGACAGAAATCGAACGAATTCAATTTTCTTTTGTTTTTTTTTCGAACACAAACCACTGGTTTTTAGAAGTTCATTCAATTGTTTGAGTGTTTCGTAAGACGAGACTCCAGCAAATTGAACATCGATGTCCATAATGCCTGGTTTTTCCAAACAACATTCGAAATAAATCGAACCGTACAGAATAACTTGAGCATCTGCTCGAGAATTCTGAATTAAATCTCTGAGTTTAACGAAAATTGTTTGTCGGTTGTCGAGACTTTGACTTGTCAAACAACGTTCAGAAAGAATTTTATCAAAAGTTTTAGTCAATGCAGATATTTGTTTATCTGTTGGCTGACGAATATCAATTGTCGAACGACCGATTTCAGTCTAAACAATGAACTTGTTCTACGGAATTCAATTGACAAAACAAAAAACAAACTTTTCCAGGAGAAATATCCGGTTTATTCACATCATCATCATTGCTACGCTCTTTTGTTTTAAAAACAGAAAACAATCGAATTGAAATCGAATTTCGAAATGAAAAATTTACCGAAATGATTATCATTGAACGGTTCATTTCTTCTTCGTCGTTGTGAGATCGACTTTTCGTAGGGTTTTGAAGTAAGCAATGGTTCGGGTTGAATACATTCGAGTAATGGTTTAGCATTCGATTGGTCATTTCCATTGGGTTTCTGTCGTCGAAAGGAATTTATTCGATTATCTTGAGACATTTTTGTTGGTTTATTCGTTTGAATACGAAAGTTCTTCTCGTTACTTTCTTTGTTGGATTTGACTAAATTTTTCATTTGATTAACTCCCGGAACTGACCGATGTTGTTTCGATTGACCGTCCATTTCTAATCAAAGAATTTCTCTTGTATTTCTAAAACATAAAACATTTTTAGTAATATATGTTGGTAATTTCCAAATTCTCGAATAAAATGCGTCAGATTGTTGTTTTTCTTCTTTTGCCGAAAATATTTCAATATCAAAATAAACGATATTCTGTTGTTGGGAATATTCAAAATACATAAACTCAAAGATATTTTAAAAATTACCCACTGTGGAAAAGTATTTCAGTCGATAGATGCGTATAAAAATGCATTTTTGTTTGACTACAATCGTTTATCGTATGTCATCGATTCATTCCTACACTATGTGTGTGTGTGTGTGTTTGCTTACTTATACTACACACACTTTTTCTTTTCGATTATGTAAAACCAATAAGATTGAAAAACAGTGACATCTTTTCGTTTTTTTTGTTCGAACATTTTCTCGAGAAAAATTCGTTCGAAAATAAAAGCAAATCGATTTTTTCAATAAAATTTCGTTCGAATTCTTTTGAAAAAATTCTAAAAAAATGATCAACTCGATCGATCTTATGCAAATTATAAAGAATATTCCTAAGTAACGAGAAACTGAAATGACTGAATGAACAATCGAATGAAGGTGAAGACCTAGACGAGGAGAAGAAGAAGAGAATTTATTCGAACGAAATGAGCTTATCATCAAAACGACAATTGCCAAATGTGGATTTGGAACCCAATGACAAAATCCGTCATTTAAATACGGCATTAATCGTAAAGATTACAGT
>Ga0209930_1000342_pt1 | contig 131493 bp, 163 predicted proteins | sample ThiBiot_500_biof_2_FD_183948 | JGI IMG/M metagenome (GOLD analysis project Ga0209930, IMG submission 183948) | Wastewater bioreactor microbial communities from Cape Town, South Africa - Thiocy_cont_500_biof (SPAdes) | ecosystem: Engineered > Bioreactor > Thiocyanate-remediating >...
TCATCGTCGTTGTGTCGTGCGTCTGTTCTTTTTCTCTCTAAGATAGAAACAAAAAATTCGATCATCAAGCAAAAACATATTCATCTGCTTAGCAGTTTGTCTTGTACATACAAAACAACAAAAAAAAACACAGGATAATCCTCGAAGAGACTTTTTGAATATAGTCGTCGTTGTCGTTTGTTGTTGATGTTGTCTGTTGAATCTCTCTACTGTTGTTAGTTCAAAAACATATTCGACGAGCATACATGCTATGTTTCAGGTATTAAAAAACAAATGAGCGTGAGTTTTGAAATGAATCACTTTACTTGCCAACTCTTCTGCACATTTCCGTTATTGCCTCATCGTTAGAAAAAAAAACAAAAAACCGTTTTTCCTCTATCAGGGATTTTTTTTCGTCAAAACTCCGTACCTTTCTTAATAAACAAAAAAAACAATAAATCGAAATACCTATATTGACTATGTTGCTCTTCTTTTTTTCTCTATTGATGTATACATCAAATATTTTCTTGTACAAAAACAAACAATCTTTGTTTTGTTCTTCTTTTTTTTATAGTCACTTCATTGAGCAGTGCTGTTTAGATTGATTTTGTTTTGTGTGAAGTCGATTTTTACCTATATCTGTGTGTATTCGTGTGTAATTCGTTTTTCTCCCTTCTCTCTCATGCTCGGAAGAACAGTATATCATAACTATGACTTGCTCGATTCAAACAAAAACTTAAGAATGAGCATATATTGAAATCCTTTTGTTTCTCCTTGACGTTTCATTTCTTTTCTTTCCATCATCAGTATTAATCTAATCCAATAATTTGATTTTACTTTTGTGTCTTTGTATGTCACGGTGTTGATTTTTCCTTTTCGCTCTCGTTCTCTTTTTATTTGAATATGTGTATTGTTTCGTTTCTCTCTCTCTCTCTCTCTCGTTTCTTTTTTGTCGATGTTTGTAATAACAGTTTTTCTTTTCTTTTTTTTTCGAAATAATAAGACAAAACAAAAAGATAAAATGGAGGAGATTCTTTGTGAAATTTTATTATGGAATTCGAAGATATGTGCACTCAACGATATATGAATACGACATGCACACATGATTTTCAATTTTGTTTATTAAAAGATAAGAATCTGACTAAATATTCATCTAGGTCGTCGACTCTCTACTGTTGAGCAGTGTCATTTGTTTGATTAGCTTGAACCGCTGCACGCCATTGTTTGGCTAAATCAGGATTTTCCTGTTCCCATTTAGCTGATGTGTTATGTGCAAGCCAGTCACTTTTATTAATTGTTTGTCGAAGTTGTGAAACAAGATTATCGAGTTCATTTTCATTCTCTGTTGTTGTTGTTGCTGTGGCTGCTGGTGTTGGAATGGTATTCGACATTCTCTTTTATCTAAAATAAAATAACTTTTAGCGTGTTTATGCTTTAAAAAATATGCTTAATAGCTGGAATAAAAGACTAGAGCTACAATATAGCGAAAAATACATGAAAAAAAAAGATCATTTAAGGATTAATCGTTGTGCCCAATAATTTGAGAAATTCAGCGAGCCATTTTGGATGGCCAGGCCAAGCTGGCGATGTAACTATATGGCCATCGACAACAACTTCAGTTGCGTCAACTTCGACATAATTCGCACCGGCTAAAGTAAGATCAGGTCCACAAGCTTTGTATCCAGTCACTTTTCTGCCTGTAACAACGCCAGCAGCTGCAAGTAATTGAAGACCATGGCAGATACTAGCGATTGGCTTTTTGCTATTGTCAAACTCTCGAACAAGTTCTCGAACTCGTTTATCCAAACGAATATATTCCGGTGCCCGTCCACCAGGTACAACTAAAGCATCATAATCTTTCGCTTTGACCGATGAAAATGTTGCATTAAGTGTAAAATTATGACCACGTTTTTCTGTATAAGTTTGTTCTTGTTCGAAATCATGTACAGCTGTTGCAACTGTTTCCTTAGCTTTTTTATCTGGACAAACAACATCGACTTGATGTCCAACCATAAGCAATGCTTGATACGGAACCATGACTTCGTAATCTTCGACAAAGTCACCAACGATCATGAGAATTTTTTTCGGTGCCATGATTTATCTACAAAGATATGCAAAGTGTTACACACACTCACTTCCTAATTCTCAATTTCGATATCGAAACTCATGTTTTGTTTTGTTTTATCTCTTGAGTTATGAGGTGAGAAAAGAATAAGACAAGATCAATTGATCTCATTTCTGTTCTTGTTTAATCGTGTTAGTTTTGCACTCGGAATGACACAACTGTGAAATAATAAAAGAACCTGAAAAACCAACAGTAACGATTGTGCCTATGGACGGACAACAATAGAAAAAGAAACAAACAAGCAAACAAACGAAAGAAAATTGTCTACAATTTGAGTTCTTTAAGAACTTGACACTTGTTCGTTTGCTGCATTTGATTCTTGATTATTTGTACCATTTTCTGTTGTCATCGGTTGACCATCATCATCTGAATCACCTTCTTCTTCATCGTCTGAGCCTTCACCCATGCCTGGCATATTACCGAAGTCCATGCCACCCATGCCACCCATGCCTCCCATGCCTCCCATACCTAAAATGAATAGAATTCGAAGATGTTTGTTTTGTTTCTTCATGAATATTTTCACAAACCTCCTGAAAACATATCTTGAAAATTGCCACCGAATCCGCCGGCTTTTTCATCGTCACTTTCGTCTTCATCTTTCCAATGATCGAAATCGGTTTGTAACCAATGAAAACGTGTTTTATCTTTTGTTAATCGTGGCCAAAATGCAGCTGTAGCATCTTTCTTTTGCAATAATAAACGCCAGAATTTTTGACCAATATTTTCGTATTTGCTTGTGGCTGGATCGATTTTTTCGTAGAGATTGATTTTAACTTCGTAGACATTCACGTCTTTGTTTGACGACGATGTTTGACCTCGAAACGAAACGGAATCTTCTTCGAATTTAACGTCAACTTTTTCGATATCTGGTACGGCAATTGTTAACAAAACATGTTCACGTTGTTGAGCCCAAAGGACACGTGGAATTTGAACTTGTTCAGGCATATTAAAGTCTTTTTTTCTTGAGTGTTAAGGCGTAACAGTACACGATCTGAGAAAGGCAATGGAGTGATTGATGAGGGTCTTCACGTTTGTTGTTTATTTATCGTTGTTTTTTCTTTGGAAAAACGTTGACAGTGGCGACCTCAATTTCCTAGCAAATATTCTCGACAAATTTCGATTGTTTTTCATTGAGAAAAATTTTTTATTGCTTTTCGTCTCGAGATTTTTCTCGGCTATGCTCAATGCAAAAAAGTCAGCGTGTCACGATCGTGATTCGTCGATTTCGTATTTGTTTGCAGATGGTTGACAAAACGACGAATATCTTCTGAGCAATACAGATCGATCGATCAATTTAATTCGAACAAGCAACAAAACAGATAAAAATTCCAAACATGGTTCGCGAAAGTGATCAAGTAAGATCGAATCGATTCTGTATCAATTCAATCAATGATCTCGATTTAGGTTTTAGGCATTTGTGCCAATATACTCGGTGTCATCGTCTTTTTACTCGTTATTGCTTATCACTATGTTCGAGCAAGTAATCCACGTAATCAACGTCATGGATCTGATTAGAAAATCTCATACGAACAAGAACAAAAAAAGACACATCCGATATGATGAATAGCTTTTACGCTTGAATTGTTTTGTTTTATTTGATAATTGTTATTTATTCTATCATGTTTGTTTAACATCAGCTAGTTTTGATGATGATTATCGGGATATCATTTACATTCTATTGTTCTCATTTTGTTATTTAATAAAAAAAAAGAAAAGAAACGACAAACAAAACAAGAGATCTTCTTTGCAGATGTCAACGAATCTTCCAAAATAAAATAGGATACATAATAGTAGGCGAATGTGATTCATAAGATAAGATAATACCTTCAATGAGAAAAAAATGTGATATCAATGATGCAGTTGATTAAAACGTGAATGCACCCCTGTTCCTCAGCAAAAACAGCACCCCTGTACGCTTCAAAAAGATGCCACGCCTTTTTCTTTCTCTCGAATAAGGGGTGCCTATAAATACTGCAACATTGTTTCATAGTTTTTACCTATTGTTATTTCAAATTCAAATTTAAATTTATTACAATGCCTTGTCCTTGTGAAGGTAGATCTTTCTTTTTTTTATTTTGCTAATTCGTCGTTGTTTTTCTCTGTAGCCGGAAAATGTGGATGCCAAGAAGATTGCCTTAAAACAGGCACATGCTCATGTGACAACAGCTGTACCAACTGCAATCAAGCAGGTATGTGTTGTTGTTTTCGAAACAAGATCGATACGATACGATTGTTTTCGTATTATTTAGGCAACGGTTGTGGAAAAGAAGGATGCAAATGCGAAGATTGCAAATGTGCACCAGGAGAATGCAAATGTGGCGAATAATCACACGATTATTAATCATCAAAGACAATTTCTTTTTGTAATTACTTTTTTGTTTTCGAAAAAAATTCATCAATAAAAAACGAGTTTCAAACTATATCTTATCAGTCGTACACACGCTATCACAACACAACAGCCTATATTATTCTGTTCTACTTTCGATAGTGCTTATTTACTTATTTTATAAATTAGAAAAATGTTGAATCTTCTTTGCTGAGCATAGAAAAAAAAGGTGTGGCTTCTAAGATTTCAAATAAAAGAAAAACTTGAATTCTAGATAAATGTTTTTGACATTGATCTTTACTCAGTAATTTTGTCTAATTCTAATAATAGAATAAATAGAAGTTTGCAATACTCGTGAGCATTGATTGTCACAGGAAAATATAATTTTGCAATCAAGTCTAATCATCAACGATTGTCATGTACGTATGTTGATAAAAACAAAACTATTTCTCAAGGAGAACTAATGTTCATTTGTAAATGATATTGAAGCAAACTGCCGGATTAATCGATTTATTCATAATTGTCTTTGTTTCACTCTATCTATCTATCCATCCCATTCACTACTTCCGTTCACCGGCATTCCATTATCGAAGAAAATCTCCGTCTGACACATAATTTGACAACTTTCAAATTCTTTTTTTTCTCTTTCTTTCTCTCGTCGTCTTTTGTTTAATTACTATTTCAAGAGGGAAATCGATAAAATGAATAAGTATCAAACTTTCTTCACAAGAATAGAATCGACATCTTCAAGGTAGCATATCAGTTTCACTGAAGAGATTATATATCATATTTTAGTACTGTATTCAATTATGTTATTACATAAAAGAAAAATAGATATTGTTATGAAAGTTCTATTCGATGAGATTAAAATGATATCATTGTGTACATGAAGACAGATGTTCATCGAAAGCTTTGTTATCCAGTTCTCTTTTTCTCATTTTTCAAGGTTAAAAAAATGTTTCAATCATTAATGATCGCTAATTTGACTTATTGCGTCAGCTTAAAACCGTCTTCACATGTGCTTTGTCAATGTCAATCTTTTTCAACGGTTCATTTAGAATAAGAAACTATTTTTGTATTTCTTTCCTCCTTCGATATGCTATCCAATCATGTATCCAATCGATTGGATCGATGATATATACATATGCATCTACTAAATTGTTTCGTCGAACTTCATTTAGAAAAAGCAAATGCTTGTACTTATACGTACGTACGCATCTATCTAGCTCGATGACATCTGTGATTGCATGATGTAAGCATCGATTTCATATTAACAATATAAAAAAACGAAGAAGAAGAAGAAGAAAACGTTAATTTTTTTTCTTCTCCATTGACTCCACCCATTTTCTTTTTTTGTTCACAATGTTTAAATCCGTCTGTATAGATTCGCATTAGCCTGTCACCACAATTCCTATTGTGTTTCCGCTCTCATTATTGTTGTTAGAGAAAATTTTTACATCAACAATAACTGATTTCATTTAACGAGAAACTAAACAATCCATGAACATGTCTTCTTTCGTTTATTTATCATTAATCATTTCCAATGAACTCATCAAGGAAAATATCCAGAAAGTTTTCGATCATTATAAAATTAACAGACATCGATATCGAACGTTTGTGTGATGTTGTCATTGAAAACAGAAGAAGAGAGCAACTAGCTTCTTCTTCTTGTTCTTCTTCTCGTTTCCGTTGAGAAAGTTATTCTCTCCACTTGAAGTTTCTTTTCTTTTCTTTGCATCGAACGAGAGAAAAAGAATGAAAGAGAGAGAAAGAGAAAGAGAAGAGCTTCCGTTGTCCATTGCTTCTCTTTAGTTCTCATATATAGGTATAACGAACTCGAGCTTTGTTTTTCTATTTTATTTTATTTTCAAGTGTCAATTGTCGATGCCGATCGAATGTTGTCTATTGTTATTCTACTTTTAATTCAACAAATTCATTTAACTCATCAAACACGAATTATTCAAGCAACTCTAGCGAGTACTGTTGAACTACCTTGTTCATCAGTCAACCAAACGCTTGAGTCAATTCATAATGCTAAGGTTGATTGCTTAAAAATACTGTTTTTTTGTCTGTAATCTTATTTGTGTTTTAGATCATCTGGATTCGTGATGATCATGCCGATATTGTTGGTCTCGATTCGATCATAACAATACGTGATCCTCGTTTGCAAATTCTTGCTAAGGATACGCCTGATTCTGAAGAGAGAAATCTTCGTATTGAATCAATTGAAGAACAAGATCACGGTTTATATCGTTGCATTCAAGGTGATACGATTCTCAATGAAATCTTACTCGATGTACTCGGTAAGTTACGCGAAGAAAATATTTTCATATGATTATCTCTTTTGTTTTCATTGAAATAAAACAAACAAATGTCTATAAGGTGCTTTTTGTGTATATATATATGTTGAATTGACCTTCTCGTTTACGTCGGAGATATTCTTCACACATAGTGAGACAAAAAGTCTAATCCGTCTTATGTGTTTATACGCGTGTCTATTTGCATCATCCCTTTTATTCTCCTCCCTTCATGTTCAATAGGTGGTCTTCTCATCACAGGCACACGCACATGTCGATGATGAAAGCATCAAGACAAAAATAACTATCGTATATACGTATATTGTTCATTTGACATACGGAAAATTTTGTTCGGCAATTAGAAAACGATTGTCCACTCGATTGATTGTCAATCAGCATACGTTTACGTTCTCATTTGTTGTCAATGAGGGTGTTAGTAAGGGGTTACTTATCAATTCAATGGAAAAACCAGCTGTGTGAAAGCTAATTGTTTTTCAAGTATAACTCTTTTAACAAGATACATTTATTGATTTCTAGTTCCACCAAGAATTATTTCACATTCGCCTGAATATATGCGCATGACAGTACGCGAAGGTCGTGATGCTCGATTTTCATGTATGGCAACTGGTCATCCGACACCGGAGATTATCTGGCATGTTAATGGTTTATCGAGGCCAGGCATAGTTACACTTGGTAGGAAAAGAAAGAAAGAAACGACAACATATCCTGTCACTTGTTTTCTTTTAGTCGATGGTAAAAATGAAAGTATGCTTATCTTACGTAATCTCTCTCGTTTGGATTCGGGTCGTGTTGATTGTTCAGCAAGTAATCTATTGAATACAGTTAATCGACAATTTCTTTTGATTGTCAAATGTAAGTTTAGATTTTTTTTTTATTATTTGATTCCTGAATGTTTATCAAGCATATTTTCAGATAAGCCTATAATTACAGTTCCGTTTCATTTACGACAATTCCGGTTAAATGATTTGGTTACAATTACATGTCAAGTTTGTTCACTACCATCGACAACTATATTCGATTTATTTCGACCGAAAAAAAACGTGCCTATTATGCAAGGTGTCATAGAAAAATACGATGAAAATATCAATCAAACTTGTCGACGATTAGTAATCAAAATTTTCGTAAGAGCAAAAGAAAACTTCCACTTCAATGCCAATTCATCTATCGAATTATTTTAGTTGAATGAAAGTTCATTATTCGGAGCATATGTTTGTCGTGCAAGGAATACATTGGGTGTTAATCATGCTGAATTTGTACTGAGAGGTTCGAGAGAAAATGCTGATCTATCTCCTTGAATGTCTACATATTTTTTTTTGCAGAGCTAATTCAACCAGCGAAGCACATGAAATCCGTAACAGAATCTCGTCGTTTATCACTATTAACAACAACATTAATAGCGACAATCGACAATGAAAATCAATCATGTAAAATCTATTTGTCTTCGATAAAAGAAAACTTATTTCATTTTCTAGCGAAATCTGATTTGATCGCAAGTGAACCTTTGAATCAATCATCGAGAATACATCATACATCGATAATCATCTCTCTAATCTTATTCATTACGATGAATCTAGTCGTCGATTGATTGTTAAACACGATCTTTTCCTCTCCCGTTTTGTTTTTCTATTTTGTTTTTCTTCTACTTCTTGTTCTTTATACAGTGATAAGAATAAATCTCCTCTAATTACACATGAAATTTATTTTTTTTTGATTTACAACAACAAATAAGACAAATTTCTATTTTCGTTCGGGTTTAAGTAAATGTTTAGCTTTCATATCGATTAAAGGTAGATGAAGAATTTTATGAAATAATAATGTTGATAATTGTTCGAACTGATCGACGTCGATTTGTTCCGAATGAGGCTTGGATTCATGAAAATTTCTCAATGTTAATTGAGTTTGATTGAGATTTTGCATATTTTCATAGAGATTCGTTGCGTACTCATCGTATTGATGGTAATCATCGTAGAGTTGTTTGAGTTTATGAATTTGACCTTCGAGTTGATGTTTTTCATTTGTTTGCTTGTCAACAATAAGCTTTAATGCTTCGAGTGTTGATAATGGACCAGCTATTTTCTACAAACAAGGACAATCAAAATTTCGAAGAACAAAACAAAATTTTACTGTAAGATATTTATTTTTCAATTCAGTTAATTGTTGATCTAAATCCATGCTTGTTTTCGCACTTGATTTCGCTAGATCACTTTCGTTTTTAATACGTTTTTTCGACGTTTCATTTGTCATTTCACCAGCCGATAGATACGTTGCACATGTCGTTGGCGTTAGCAGATTTTCATTTGCTGTCAATTCGTATAATTCACGTTCGATTTCCAGTTGAAGAAAACGTTCGATTTCATTTCGAATATGTACTTCAACTTCGGCTATATCATCGCCGGAACACGATGGGCCTTGAGTAAGAGTTGCTTCGAGTAGATGCAAAGCCATGAGAAAAGAAAACGAAAATGACTGAACATTGAAGAAGTAGAACAAAGAACCAACGTGATACATAGTGACATCTGAATTGAGTTGTGATTCGACGTATTTTTCGGAAATTGAAATTACTTCGCTTCTTCTTCGGCTTTGTCAATTGTTGATTCATTAGTTTGTTCGTTTGGTATTTCAAACGATGGAGAAATATCGTGTAGGAAATCGAATAAACCTCCTACGTGCACGAGAATATGGTCTCGAAAGTTCGTTTATTTCTATTGAACAAACACGATGTTGCGCCGATCTGACACTTTGTAAATATCGAAATGTAACTAGTTATCATCGTTCATCGATTGTTACCATGAATCTTGATCAAACTGATCATCGATAGTAAATTTTTCTTTTCGAACGAACTATAATTGTCTTGTTCAGTCTTTTATCCGGTGGTGCTAATGGTCATTTATGTTGTCATGATATGTTTCCATCGAATCTCGTTGTTACACATCCAATAACTTTTCAAATCGATCGAAATTCGAATCGTGAACATCATACACATACGATCTGTTCATTACAATGGTATCCAAATGACAATGGAATATTTATTTCGCTTAGTTTGGATAAGAAATTGAAAATTTGGGACACAAATCGTTTGAAAGTAGATTTTGTTCCCTTTCTTTTTTTGTTTACATGAAGTTTTGGATGTTTTCTGTTTGTCAGGTAGCTGATGAATATGATTTTCCTAATTTTGCTTATTCAGCACATATGCCATCGGTTGAAAATACGTCATGTATTGCAATTGCACATGAAACTGGTGATTTGCGTTTGATTGATATTCGAACCGGTTCGAATTCTCATATTATTCATTCACATAATCGAAAAGGTGTTTGTCTAGTCAAATGGTTTAATAATAATTCGAATTTATTAGCCAGTGGAGGGTAAACAAAAAACGAGCAGAATTTAATTGTATTTTTATTTTGTTTAAAATATAGAGTCGATGGACGTGTTCTATTCACAGATATTCGTAGTTCACGAACGGCTTTGATGTCACTCGATCGTGATAATATTCATAATGAAAATCCAACAGCAAATAAATCATCTGTTGCTCATCATCGTGGTGTCAAATCACTTGAATTTCTTCCCGATAATTGTCATTTATTGACTTTGGGTGCCGATGAGCAAATGTATCTATGGAATATTCATACAGGTCAACGTTTAATTGTTAATTATGGTTTAATACCAAGTGATAACATGCGCGTGTTGACAATGGCATGTGCACAAATGAAACACGATCAACATAAAAGTTTAGTTTATGTGCCATGTGGAAAATATATTCGAATCTTTGATATTTTTACTGGTCAACGTTTGACACCATTGAATGGACATTTGTTACCTGTTAGTACGTGTATATATAATCGATTGACTGTCGAACTCTATTCATGTTCGGATGATATACTTGTTTGGGGAGCAGTTAAAAAACAACAAGAAGATTATGAATTAACACTTAGAAAGCAACAACGAGGTACAACAACAACGACACAAAGTCTTGCACAAGTTCTCAATCGAGATCAATGGAGTGACGATGAAGATGATGATGATAATAATAATTAAATATCAAGAGAAAAAAAAACAGTGATCGAATGTGTCTAAATTATTTTCGTTGGTGAGAATTTATTCGTCGATATTGCGATGCAAAATTTGTTTTTATTGTTTTCATTTGAGTATCTTGTTGTTGATGATGATGATGATGCTGAAGAAAGAAATAAATGATTTTTAATACGTATTCCGTTAAACGATGGATAGTATTATTAAATAAATAGTCAATATCATGTTCATATTGATTGAGATAGATTAAAATCACATGATGAAATATTAATTCTGATATATTCTTATAAGTTAACCAGAAAATGAAGATTAATTTTAATTCAAAATAGAATGGAATTATCAGAGAAAATAATTGATCGAAAAGTACTTCAAAAATTTGAAAGAAACTAAATAAAATCCAATAGCATAACAATGATGAATATTGTTCGATGTATTGATATTTCAGAGATTTATATGTTTGATATGATGGATAGAGAATACCGATGAGAATAGAGAGAAAACGATAGGTTAAAAAACTGATTACCATTGAAATTTTAAAATAGAAATGAAACAAGCGCGAATTTATTAATAAATAAAAGGGAACAAACAACAAACAACAACAACAATAACAAGAACAGAGAAGTTTAGCTCAAATTCGAATATGGCATTCGATTATTACGACGAAGATAACTGACGATGAGAAAAAGAATTCCACTGAGACCAGCAGCAAGTATCATACCGCCAATAAATGAAAGACCATCGAATTTACGACCTAAATCAATTCATTTTCATTTGAATTGAGAGAATATCATCGAAGAGTCTTACTCGGTGATTGAGTTATTGGTGAAACTTTCGTTGTTGTTGTTGTTGTTGAATTTGGACTTGAACTTGTAGTATCAGTCGTAGGACTTTGTGTTGTCGTTTGACCGGTTGTAAAAGCAGCTGTTGTTTGTGATTCTGATGTATTTTGTGTTGTAATCACAGTTGTGAAATTACTTTCGGCTGTTGTATATGCCGATTGAGAATTGACGAATGAAAATCCGATGACTAAAAACAAAAAACTCGAAAAATAACGACAAATTTTTGCTCAAAGAAAAGTTTTACCGAGGAAAATAATTGGAAGAAACATGGTGAAAATGGAAGTTTGTTCTTCTCAAATCTGAAATCGATGAAGTATAAATAGGATGGAACAATTGATTACGATAAGGGAAAAAAATGAAAATCGATCTTCGTCATTAAATTGATAAGAAATAAGTTCGACTGCACTTTGATCAAACTGTATTTGAATTAGTGAGAAATTTGTCATTGACACGCTGTCAGCAACAGCTTGCTGAGTTGTTTTATGAGGGAGTAAAAAAAAAAGAAAGAAAACGAATATTATCGATGCCGATGCAATCGACAAATTGAGTTTGAAGCAATGCATTTGAAAACAACCATTCAAGTATCCTACGCAAAAAAAGTCATTTTTATGGCTAATAACTTATTTTAATGTTTAGATAATAAGTTAACGGTTTTCTCTCTTTTTTTTTCTTCTTTTCTTTTGATTAATGGCAATCGGAAGTTCGCAGTTTTGTAGATAGGCAATTGATCAAAAAAATTGATGAATAGAAATAGCAATTTAGATGACATCTATTGATCAATCACCTGTTGTTGAACTTTAGTTCATTTAAGTGAATAATTACAAAATGATGTTCTTTTTTCCTCGTCTTATTATTCGAATACCTCAAACGATTAAAATCAAATGAGATAAAACATATACATGTGTATACAATCATCGATTTAAATAGACACAATGTAGGCCCTAAAAAAAATTTTTCTTTTTCTCTATGTACTTACCCTTCTTGTTCGTTACGGTTGATCGAATCCTTTTTTCGTTTATTAACGATATGTTAGTGTCGTTTCGTTTTTTTTTCTTTGCATACGCGTGGTCACAACAACTAAACCGTGAACGACTCTAGTTCAAGGCCTTGAAATAATTTGTGGCTTTTTTTCTCTCTCTCTCTTAATACTAATATTTTCTCATGGCAACACGAAGTTCAACATCATCGTCATCGGAGTCCGAGACCGAAGTGACATCCAGTCGTGCTCGACAAATAAGCGAAACATCAAGAGATACAACACACACAGGCTCACGTCTTCGTGCAAGTTCACCAACGAACACAATCGATGGTCAATCGCTTGCCGATACGACAACAGTACGTAGTTCGTCACCAACGGCTGTTTCACGTACGACATACGATTCGGCTAGTGTTACAACGGCCAATGCGGGAGGAATACCAATTATACGACCGCCTGCTTTACAACAACAATCAGGTACTGGTATCGGCCATTTTGGACCACAAGTACCAACTGGATATCCTACGCAACCACCGACAGCATCTGCTGGCCATCAACAACAAATAAAAATTGATGTTGCATCGGCACAACAACAATATCAACAACGTGCTACTCAACAAGAGATCAGTGCTTATAGTACGAATCTCTTGTTTGTAAAAACAAAAAACTATTTTCATGATTACGAATTGTTCTAGGTGGTTCGACATCGTCGTCAACTAGTGGATCGTTATCAAGTCCAGGCACGGCTTCTATTCAACAGCAACAACCACAGTTTGATGCTACAAGAGCCATGTTCAATCAAGTTGATACGAACAGAACTGGTAGTGTCGGTCGTGATGAATTCCGACAATGGGCACAAGGTGGATTGACACAAGGTGGTGGTCAACAACAACAACAACAACAACAGCAACAACAAAATATGTAAATAACTTATTTGTCTTTACTTGTAAACTCTCTGTTTTCCTCGTTTGTAGCTTTGCTAATCAAATTCCAGCGCATCAAGTTTACAACGAGCTACTCGGTCCTGACGCATTCAAAGATGTCATTCTCGATATTGACTATGGCGCTTTAGGTGGTTTCAATGCGGCTTTTCAATCAGGTGGTGATTTCTCCGGTGGTCAATTGCCACCAGGAATCACCATTCGTCCAGCCTATACAAACGTTGATTCACTCAACTATCAACAACATATGTTCAACACAGCACGTACTATCAATGCTGGTAGTGAAAGTAACGCCTATGATTATGGTGGTGCAAGCAGTAGTTACAATTACGAAGGTGCAAGTAATGCATACAATGCCACAGGCGGTCAACAATTCGATGTAGCCAAAGCAATCTTCAATCAAGTCGATGTAAATCATGACGGTTCAATTAGTCGAGATGAATTTCAAAATTGGGCTCAAGGTGCACAAGCAAACTATGGCGGACAATCGTATGCAACAACAACAGCAGCAAATTATCAAACAAGTTCAGCTGGTTATGGTGGTAATAGCTTTGCTCAAGCAAGTATATTAGATAATGCTGATCCAGCCATAGCAAGTATTCTTCAACAAAGCGGTCTCGGACAAGTTGTACCTCGTTAAAATTCATATCAATGTAGAAATGACATTATTTGTGTTGTGTATCATCCGTCCTAGCCTAGATTTGCGTTCTACATGCCATCAGCTTAGAATACTTCATATCACACGCACACTCTTCTTTTTAGGTAGACAACTCTTTCTTTTTCATTTTGTCAATGTCTGCGTCTCTCGCTTTCTCTCTTTTTTCTGTTTTCATATTTAAAAGAAGAAAAAAAGGTAATAATAAAACAAAACAAGACATTCTGTTTTCATTTATCATCATCATCATTATCATCATTACCTATCCATGCTGGTACAACAGATATATTCAATAATGGTACAGTTCGAAGAGATTTGATTGGTTTTTCTGAGAGAATATCTGTTGTTGGTATCGATGGAATATCTTCATCGAACGAACCATCATAATCAAAATTTGTCTTTTGTGTTACCATGGAATTCGGTCGAGGTGGTAGTGGAGATATGAAATTGTTCGAATTTTGCTTACGAATCCATGTCAAACTTCGACGACGTTGCCGTTGACTAGTCACAAGAGCGCCAGCAGATGTATTCAATAAATTTTCATTTTTTGATTCATCATAAACTCCACTTTTAACAGGTGGTAAGACTTTAGCTCGTTTCGATGGCCGGACTGGTATTGGAGTGATATCAACTCCAGTAGGATTTGTTTCAGTATTATTTGCTACTGGAGGACCAGCACCAGCACCAGCAGCGGCGGCAGCCACCGGAGGTTTAGGTGCTCCAGCAGATGGAATAGGAATTCCTTTGACGACATTAACTGTATTCGTTGCAGCATCAGCAGCAAGTAGAGATAGAGGATCATTTTCGTCTGAGCCTTCTCTTGGTCGAGAACGACGAGCTGATAATGTTAAACGACCACTTGGCGGTTTATCACGAGTGAATGGCAAATTTGTTTGAGTTTCTTGACCTAACTGATGATGTTTACCATTATTCTAAAAAATAAAATTCCGAACTTCTGTTTTCTTTTTCTTTGTTCAAAATCATTTGACAATACTCGTTGATGTTCATCGATGCCATTCATTGAATTTAATTTGAAATTTTTCTCGGATAATCGTTCAGTATTTCCTTTCATTTGTTCGTATGATTTCTTCGGATTATTTGGATCAGTAAGATTTGGAACAGAGAATTTCGAACGAAGACGATATGCAATTGTAATCACAACAGCTAAAACAGCAACAATACCGAGAACAACACCGAGAATAATATACCACGATGAAGCTATCGAAGCACTACGACCCTGATTGGAATTTCCATTGGCTGACGGTCGAGTTGTTGTTGTTGTTGTCCAATATGTTGGTGGAACCAATGTCACTCTCGTATCATTTTCAGTTAATGAACAAAAAATATCGGTGATAATTGGTAGTGTATAATCTTCACAATTACTATAATCGTCAAAACTAGCCGATAGATAGGATTGAAGAGGAACTGTCACTGGTTGTGCACATACAGCTTGATTTAATAAAGCTTCGCCATCATTAAGCTCTGGAAAACTAACAATCCAATCTTGAATGTAGCTTATCAATTGATACGATTGACAATTACAAACTAATGGATTATTTGTCAATAAGAGATTCGAAATAGCGACAATAAAATAATTTCTACTCGTTCCATTTGTCGAACATGCACCGTACTGTTCAAGTAATAAATCAGATAGATACGTCAGATCATTGTTATCCAAATTAAAATATCGTGGATCAGGTGGTGTAGTAAAACTTGCGACCGAAATAGGAACCATATTTGTATAATCAGCAATTTGATTATTACTCATATCGATTGTCAATAACGAACCGGTTCGGACAAACAATGGCCAGAGATCAACTTCAGTTATTTGATTCAAACTAAAATCCATCGAGGTAATCGCTTTAGGAAAATTAACAAATGTTTCCGTATCGATTGCTGGCATTGATGTTAAAAAATTATTCGAGAAATCAATCGTTTTTAATTTTGTGTTTGTACAAAATAAATCCGACATATTAAACGATTCAGTTATTTGATTAAATGAAAAATCCAATTGTTGAATATTAGGATAATTGCATAGATTTTTAGGTAAACTAATGAGTGGGCCTCGACTGCTAACAATTGAAGAGCTTACTTGTAATCGAATGACATTATTTTGATGTGTAGTTGGAGTTAATGTCGGTAGATCTGTTAATAATACTGTTGAATCACAAATAATACTCAAATCTGTACTATTAACAAGTGTACAATTGCATGATGTTGAACTTGGACATAGATTAGTTAGAATTACTGATTGACTTGATTGAAAAAGACAAATCTAAGTATTCGAATATATCCGCTAATCGAATCGATTTTTATGTATTTTTCTTAGCTTTCTACTTACGATGAAAATATAATCGAACCGTCGATTTCGTCTCATGATTGAATATGAATAGAAAAAGAATTGTCAACGACATTGATTTGTTTCAAAAAAGAAGCTCATGAAAAAACACGTTCTCTCTCTGTCTCTCGTTTGCAAGTAAGCAAAAAAAGATCTATAGCAGTTTTCCTTTATTTTTTTTCATTTTCTTCTTAACAAAATAAAAAATAATTGAATTAATTTTCCTATGGTTTCATATTGATTCGAGACGAATTTTGAGTTGCTTTGTGCTTTTTTTTTCTTCTTCGTTTTATTATTATCAAAATTAAAAATTAAACAAGATCAATTCTTCATTGGTGATAAGTCCATTTTATTGGACTTTTTTCGACGCCAATAAATTGTCGCATCCGTACGGTTACATTTCGTCGTTGTTTTTTGTTTAAGAAAAAAGATCTTCGAAAATTTCTTTTTCAAACCCGGTATCGAACAGAGAGTAACGAATGGCAATAAAAACATAACCCAATAAGTCAAAAAAAATGTAATCTGTTGTGCTTCAACGCCAATATCCGCTGGTAGACCGCATAAATGTGCAACTGACATAATCATAATAGGAAAATTTAATAATAAATACAACGCTGATATCGATAACAATTGAATAGTCATTTTGCGATAGAATTTCCAACGAAAAACTCGATGTCGTCGACGTTTATAAACGATAACACGTACGAGTAGAGCAAGACTAAAAAATGCGACGAATATTGTCGATAAACAACCGTGTACACCCATTTCCCACAAGCCAAGAAACCGATGAAATAAATGGCATGGTGATGCGGCACATACAGGTAATGTATAAATGAATGTATGCTGACATGGCGGAAAGAAAATCACAATTGTATAATAAATAATCGAATATGATATGAGAACGATTAATGGAAGATAATGAACAAAAAAACGTTTCTTTCGTGTTGATATCCATCGATCATGAAAGACGAGTATATGTCGTTCGATCGATGTCCAAGCAAGAACTAATGCAGCTGTATTATAAAAACCTAAATTAACTAACCACCAGACTAGACAACGAACGGGTATAGCCGGTAGAACCGAACCTTTCTGAATGAAATCAAGATACCAAGGTATGTCAGTCAGTTGAAAGAGAAGAGCAATGAAAAGTAAAAGTATAACAGTGTGATTGTGAAGAGCATAACGAGATTTTCGATTGATTAATAAATGATAGAGAACAAAAACGGAACAAATTATTGATGGAATGTCGAATATAAGTAGAAGCCAAAAACGTAATGAACGTGGCCAAGATATTTCCGAATTTTCGAATGCAATCGGTTCGTTGGTTGTCATCATCATCTTCTTCTTCTTGTTTTTATTTCGTAGAAGACGATGATGATGGCGATGAGCAAGCAAGTAAAACGAAGACAACAATAGTCAAAAAAAAAAGAAAACGGATTATTAATATGTAGAAACGACGCAACGACGTTATCTTGTCAAACGAAACGCAACATGATGGAATAATAAATAGTTGAATAGTCTATATACAAATATTTTCTAATGTCACGCATCTATTTTCTTATTAATGATTCTTTCATGTCAGTTCGAATGTTGTTTCATTGAAAAATACATATTTCATTTCATGCAAAAAACAATAGCTAGAGAAAAGAAAAATAGAAGACAACGACTAATTCTTTTCAAATTATCTGATTTATAGACTGACGACGAAGTATTCTCTTTCTCTCTTATTCGAAGAACTATTGAGACATCATTCTATTTAGACATACCTATAGAATATCTCTCGATCAGATCATTCCTTTCTCGAAACTCATCAATTCATGATTACTCGCATGACTGATTTAATATTTAATCATTACAAAATAAAACAAAAGACAAGAGAAAGAGAGAGAGAGAAAGGCAAAACAACAAAACAATGATATTAAATGAATGTTTAATTAAAATAAAAAGAAAAAGAATTGGTAATTTTTTTGTGCACTACCAATAATTAGGATCATCGATGATGCCAAGTTTGTTTCCAAGACGTCGAAATTTCGCTCGAACTTCTTCTTGCATTAAATTAAAACACATTGCCATTAATGACAAACCAAACAGAACATAAAGTGCACAAATAACTAATTTGCCTTCGACTTGTGTCGATGTTATCGATTTGCCTGGCACGAGATCGCCAAGACCAATGGTTGCCAATGTTACAAAACAAAAATAGGCACCATCGAGAAAATTCCAATTTTCCCATTCACTAAAAAGTACAGCGCCAAGAATCAAATACGATGATAATAATGAAAATGTCACACTAATTGGTATTGTCGTTTTTCGATAATCAATATTGAAATTATCGACAAATTCGACCATATTCGATGAGTTGTCTTGAGTTGTTATTGGTGTTGATGGTGTCGAGGAATTTTGATGTGACGATGTTAATTCAACCGATTGCAATGCACGTAGATTACGACGTTTTTTAACAAGATTACAATAAGAGCAGCAAATATTACAATAAATAAAACGAAATGCATCGGCCATTGTCGAACCGATATTTGCTAAACATAATAACATTAATGGAATACCGAATATTGCGTAAATCATTGTCACTATTTTGCCTATACTTGTTTTACTAAATAAAAAAAAATAACAATCTATTGAAATCTCTTTTCAAAGAATATTTGTTAATTACCAAGTGATATGTCCATAGCCAATTGTTGTTATGACAGTTATAGCGTAGAGTATAGCTCCTGGATAGTTCCATTGCGTATCTTCGTCATCGACACGACGGCCCTGTGAACCACGTTTAGTCTGTTGAACTAATTCCTGTTGATATTCTTCGAGTATTTGTCGAGCCATCGTTGTCCAATTGCTTTTATACAAAACTTTCGCTTGTGCACTTGTATTAAATAATTTTTCGACTGTCGTATGTAAACGTTGTTGAATATGTTCATTCAAACGATTTTCATGGGGTCCTTCGATTAATTGAAAAAGTAAACCGCCACCAAATGCATAGGCAACAACTAATAGACAAAGGCCAACACGAGAAAATATCAATGTTGTCAATGATTTACAACAATTTTTACACCGTTCCATACGTTGTGAATGTAGACTTTTGGGTTGACCAGCAGTATGTTTTCGCTGCTGTTCAACCAGCTCATTTCGTTGTTGTTTCCTAGCCAAATGAAAGTAAAACATGATTAGTTTCGTGTATTCTGCTTGAAGACAATAGAGAATGATTATCGTTGTCTATTATATTCACACAAAAAGAAAACAGGGAAGGATACCACGCGTATGTCATCAACATTAATCGATCGATCAGATGTTTCACATATGTTTAACATCGAAAGAATTTTTGTTTCTTCATCGATTTATGAAAGTGATTCGAGATAAATTACTCACAAGATAGATCCATTTGGTACTGGAACTATGAAATTATCATATAAACTATGAGTACTAGACGAATGGAGCTGATTTTCGATAATCATTTTTGAATCATATAATGATGTTTGATTACTTAATATCTCTCTCTCTCTCTTTTGACAAAAGAAAAAAAACTCATAATTACAAGTGCAATCGAGTAGAAAAACAAACAAAAGATGTATTTTGTAACCCTGGATTAAGATTATCGTTTCGATATCGAAGAAAAAGCTTTTTCTACCTGTTGTTGTTGTTGGTTTGTCATGATAAATAATCGATTGTTAGTAGAAATAAATAAATTCTTAACTATATAATGTTATTTTTCTCGAAAGAGATTTAGTTTTGTTTTCTTCGTCTGAATCGTTAGCAATCGATGAGCCGTTTCTGATGATGTCATTACACTTGATCGAATAATATATATATATATATACACATAGAAGAAACTATTGGTTTACTCGAGAGAGATTGTGTATCGATTAATCGAATTATACATGAAGCAAAAGAGAAAACGATAGGAAAAAAATGATTCTCTCCTGAGATATTCGATTACGATTAATAAATGAAAAATGAAATATTGATAGGAATTTTTCTCGATTAAAAACCTCTTGAGAACAGATCTTCACTTACCTCAATGCTCTGCTTTGTCGAACTACGTCGTATATATCATGAAAAACTCGATAGTAAAGAAGAGACATTGCAGATTGATAAACTATATATATATATATTTCTATCAATAAATAACACAATTAATTTTCTTTTTGATTTAAATTAAACCAGATTTCGATAGATAGATGTGTGTGTGGTATTCATTAGAATAAAGTACTTCCGTTTTATTTTGGCAACAGTATCGATATGTATTTGGTATATACAGAGAACGATCGAGAGAGAGAGAGAGAGATAGGGAGAAAAAAGAAGAAGGATATTGACATTTGGACGAGTATGTTGCATATGCATAGTTTTTAGTATTATTATCGACATGATTGGAAACTGAATGTGATTTATGCTCGGTTGGTAAAGCAAATGAGAAAAGAAAAGAAAAGGAAGATCGCAAATTAATGACAACAGCGTTTATTTTACCTTGTAATTTCATGTAGAAATTGAGAAAGATTATACACAGCAGGATAAAAGATCAACGACATTGGTAATGTTCGATTGTGATTCTCAAATATGAGCCGAATAATTTATTTCTTACGATCAATTATCAACAAAATACATCCGGGAATAAAGAGCGAGAGAGAGAGAAAAAAATGAATTTCGATTGTTATGTATTTTGTAATTAACATTGAGCAATGCCTATTATCTAGTTACGTAGTTGAATTCTTGATTATCTCAAGGTTGGGGTTTCTCGTTTTTCATTATCGATTATCGTTGATCGATAACTATCATTGTTGTCTTTCGGATGCCTATCATTTTGATGAGATCTATAAGGTTGTTGTTTCCGTTCTCTCATCCTCATCATCACCGCCACATATGTAGTGACACATTTTGACAAGCTACTTTTCATTGGTAAATTAGTTAAAGCCAATCGTGTTGTCTAAGACTATAGAGAGAAAGTTGAATTGAATAGAATAGTAGATCGATCGTTCACAAACATGGCTGTTCGATCCGAACGTGAGAAATCGAAAATGCAAGAGAAATATCAAATTATTCTTGCACAAATGTTGAGAGAAGAGGACAATCGATATTGTGTTGATTGTGATGCAAAAAGTAATTGAAAAGAAACAACAAGTTATTTGTTGAGATTACATTTGTTTTTTCTCTATTGTTTCTTCGATTAGGTCCTCGATGGACTAGTTGGAATATTGGCATATTTATTTGCATACGTTGTGCTGGTTTTCATCGAAATTTAGGCGTTCATATATCGAAAGTCAAGTCAGTTAATTTAGATTCATGGACAGGCGAACAAATAACTGTGAGAGATTAGACAAAAAAAAAAGAAAATATTTTATTTACTTTTATTGTTTTTTTGTCGATAGTCTATGCAAGCTATGGGAAATAGTCGAGCACGAGCAGTTTACGAAGCGAATTTACCCGATGGTTTTCGACGTCCACAAACGGACTCGTATGTTGAAAACTGGGTGAAATATTTCAACAACAAAAAAAACTGAATTTGTATTTAAGAGCTTTGGAATCATTTATTCGATCGAAATACGAACAACGTAAATGGATTGCAAAAGAATGGATTCCACCGGCGATTACAGTTTGAGTGCTGTTTTTATTGAGAAAATTTGTTCATTTTTTTCGAGTTTAGCAAATCGAAGCAGAAACTCAAGAGCAACGAATCGAACCGGATATTGATACGAATTCGAATACTGGAAATCTATTAAATTTAGAAGATGAACCAACACCAGTTTCAACGACGATAAAACCGTCTGAGAATCTCATTGATTCATTAAGTGAATTATTTCCGTCAGCAAATTCTAGTCAAACAACAGATAATGAAAATATTTTTTCGTCGTCAAATCAAATAATGACAACGAATGAGAAAATCATGGCATTATTCAATCAACCATCGACATTGAATAGTAAAGAATTCGTTTATTTATTTTTTTGAAACCTTTGTTTTCAGGTTTTACTAGTCATCAAACATCGATGTCATTCACTCATAATCTTTGTCAACAAGCCGGAAACACTCATTCTCCATCTCAAGTACATCTCATATCCGGAATAAACAGTCCTAGTCCGAAAAATACATTTACTTCTGAACAAGTAATATTCTTTTTGGCTTTTTTTTTCTATTATGATTTTCGATTTTATGTTAGATAAACGCACAGTTTTCTCAGCTATTGTCATTTTCCAATCATTCGATACATCCTGTAACTGAATACGTGCCGACATCATCGGATTCAATTTGGCAATAAGATATCAGCAGAATTGTGTTTTATCGTTGTATACGTTTTGAATGAATGTCGTAATAATAAATCAAATAAATCTACATACAAAGAAAATTCTTTTTTGATCATCGATTGAGTTTTTGTAGATAATGTTTCGTAAAGATTTTAAATCCAAAGGTTACACTCAAGTAAAATCTTCCGATAGAAAGAAACTTCGTCAACAATTTCAACAAACATATCCAACAGTAACCGATGAAATTCTTTCCTTAGTTATTCCGACTGGTAAAGGTGACGATTTTACTTCATGTAAAATCTTATTGCAAACGGGTGATGATGTTTTTGTTTATTCAACAAATAAAATTCCGTGGTTTTTCATAACCGAAGATCAATCAACAAAAACCGAACGTATTCTTCCCACTGTTTATCTTCTATGGAAATTTCCCGATTTAATTCCATTAAAATTTCATACGAACAAACATGTTTTCAGTAAATTACTCAATGGTGCTGATTTGATGCTGCCCGGTGTGATCTTACCGCCAGGTTCGGTTACACCGCAAACATTTCGACATGTGAAACGCGATGAACTTTGTACGATTTGTTTGGAGGACAATCGATTTCCAATTGGTCTCGGACAAACGACTATGGACGGAGAAGATATGTATATGAGTGGAATGAAAGGACGTGGAATTGCGATATTACATCTTTATCAAGATACTCTGTGGAATATAGGACCACGAAGTGAAGGACCCTATGAAAAAGAAACAAGACAATTGTTTGTTACAGACGGAGGTATGAGAGAGGAAAATACAGTTGAACAAGCTTGTGCTCAAGCTACGAATGAAATCAATGATTTGAATTTAAATGAAGAATCAACAACAACAACAATAACAAGTGAATATATTTATTCCTAAAATCTATTTAATTCTTTTTTTGTTAATTTAGCGACAGTATCTGACGAACCATCGAATCAACCACCTGAATCCATGGATGAAATTCTCGATACAATATTTTTCTATCTCTGTCAACGAAAAGCAAAATCCTATGAATTACCTTTGCTAGCCTCTCATTTATTTACTGTCATGCAAGATTGTGTACCCGGTCTAACACTTGACGTTAAATTGAGTTCACATAAAAAATTCTCGAAATTTCTTCAACATCAAAACGAAATCAATCATTTGATTACTCTCGAAGAAACAAAACCTGGTGTACTTGCAATTACATCATTCAATACCGCTGATAACGAACGATTACATCGTTTTCGTATACCAGCATGGTTGAAAACCTTTCTAACCAAAGTATCCGATGCTGCTAATGTGGAATCGGAGAGTACATCGGTGAAATACACATTTCCAACAATTACTGAACTGTGGAAAACAAATACTCGTGTCAATGAAATCTTAGGTTGTTCGTCATCAACAAATTATTTTCGTGCTGAAGATATTCGACAAGCTGTCAGCTCGTACGTGAGACGAAACAATCTCAATCAGGAGAAACAAGTCAAACTAGACGGTAAACTTGCACGTTTATTTAAAAATCTCGATGAATCAAGTTTAATCAATTGGAATGAATTGTACAATGGCGTTTTCGATGCAATGCCACCGTGTACGGAATTAGCTTTTGTCTATCTCGAACAACCGATTCGAATCAATGGACATATTCAACCGATTGAACTCGAATGTATCGATCGAAATCGAAAACGACAAACATTTATTCGACATCTCGATACGTATCAAATCGATTTAAATGATCTATGCAAACGTATTCGACAAGGTGCGTCTGTCAGTGCAGTTATTAACGAAGCTGATGAAGGTAGACGTACAGGTCGTGTTGTGATGGCACAAGGCAATCAAATTTCATTTATCATTCGATTGCTAAAAGAAGAATTCGGCGTACCGAACAAATACATTCGAGAAATATAAATCTTCTATAGAAAATTGTTTCTTTTATTTCTCTGACTTTAAACACAAATGACAATACACATTGGTTTTTTTTCTATACAAAAAAAAAGAAGAGAGAAGGCAAATGATATCGATTGACTTGTTGTTCTTGTTTGTTTGTTTTTCTATTTTAATAAATTGTTCCTCGTATTTGACATTTTTGTTCGCGTGTACGCATCTTTCGACGAACATTTCGTATACGTGCCGATAGACGAGATGTTATTAAGCCCTAAAACCAAAATCAAATCAATCTCTTTTCTATAAACACGAAAAAAAAACAATGAGCCTGCATACATGAGGATTAATCGTATCTTCACAAGCTAAACATGGATATTCTGTGATTAAAGCAATGCCAATCTTTTTATATTCGACACCGTGGGTTAATTGAGGATAAACATTCATGTAAAAATCAGCTGCTTCACGTATTAATTCATTCATAACTGATTCAGGATTTCCTTAATTGTTAGAAAATGGAGGAACAAATTAGTAATCGATATATATATATCAGACGTCATATATTTACCCATGAGAAGTTCATGTTGAACTTTATCGCTAAATGTTGGTAATAATGGTTGATCAGGAATTCGACTCAGACCAATTTCCTAATACGAAAAGGTTAAGTTTCTATTGAATGATGTTGTTTGTTTGTTTGCTTTCTTACTTCAGTATTATTGATCTGAATACTCGATTGAGATGGCTGTCGTGATGAAGTAAAATGATTAACTTCATCAAATGTGTCATCATTTGTTGATACACGTGTACGTTGACGACCTATTGGGCTTCGCACATTCGTCGTATTGGATGGAATATCTTTACTAATTGTTGTTTTTTTAGCTACACGTCGACGAGGAAGTGATGGATCCGATACTGAATCCTTCAAAAACAAAAAAAAACGAATTCAACGCTTTAATAGAAATTCTCTCTTACTGATTGATAATCAGTGCGTGATAGTTTCAAAACTTGTTCATTATCATCCTAGAAAATTGAATATGCTGTCAATGAGAATCATCAATCGAAATGATCTTACAAGAGATGAACTACGTTCACGACGAAAATTCAATCGTTGTGGAGATGTATTCTGTAATTAGACGATTCGAAAGTAAATGATCGATTGAACAAACAAATGAATTTACCTCAAAAGGACCTTGAGAACCGTCATTTGAACCGAGAAAATCATGCAAAAATATCGTCGAAGATGACATTCTTTATTTGAAATAATGAACAGCCGCAGTCGAAGAGAAAAAAGAGACTTGCAATTCTCGTTCAATTCGTTCCGAATATTAGCCTATCAAAATCCAACTCACAGATGTCCTTCTCATTCAAATTCAAGATTTAAGTATTTATATTTCGTCTTTTTTTTAAATATTTCCGATATACCTAAAAATGTTTGAGAATCATCAATGACGAATCGAAATATCGAGCGAAAAAGAAAAAAGAAAAGACAATTATAACAACACCGAGAACAACAGCACATCAATTAGTCAAAATTCACAGGACATAGGTTAGACAAGAGAGACATGATAACACAGATCTATACATAGAAAAAGAAAAGAAAAAAAAGAAAGAAAAGAAGATGAAATATTGCTGTAAATAAAAACGCACAGCTAGTAAGAGAAAACAATATAAGAAAAAAAGAGAGAGAAAATGTTAGTTTTGTGAAAAAAAATAATGAAGTTCGTTCAAAATTCTTCAAATTCTTTTACAAATTTTTCGGTTGTTGCAATACGGACTAAAATAAAAACGATGAGAATTTACAAATGATTTCGAGAGAGAATCTGTCGAACACTTACGTGCTTCTTCTTCATATTCATCGAAATTACTTGGATCACCGGGTCCTTTCGTTTTAGGCACAAATGGTGGTTCAACTTTTTTCTGATAAATAGCAATCCAATCGGTTGTTGAAAACCATTTATGAGTTTTAATATCATCCACACCGTTTTTCAAATTTCCGTATCGTTTGGTTAGATCGACTTGAAGAAGATTTCGTAATAGATCTTTTAAATCACTTGAAAAATGTGATGGATATCGAACCTTAAAACAAAATAAATTGAGAACGTTTCGTGTTTCTTTTGTTTATATTAGCTTTCAATTTACTTTTCCTGATACAATTTTCTCATAAATTTGTATCGGTTGATCAGCAAAAAACGGCGGATAACCCTGAAATTCGTTGATAAATTAATCAAAGAGTTTCGTTCAAAACACATACAGCTGACATTTCATAGACTAACACGCCAAGAGCCCACCAATCGACAGCTTTATTATATCCTTTAGATAAGATAATTTCTGGTGCTAGATATTCTATTGAATCAAACGAAAAATAGCAGAAGATTATTAATTATACAAGAGTAGAAATGAATGTCTACCTGGAGTACCGCATAGAGTCCATGTTCGTCCTGAGAAAAAACAAAACAATGTTAAGAACATCGAAAACGAACGATGTTTACCTTTGATTTTTTTGGCAAAACCGAAATCTGTCACTTTCAAATATCCATCGGCATTGATTAGTAAATTTTCGGGCTAGAAGAAATTTGATCGAATTTTATTGACAATTCGTCTGTTTATTACTTTCAAATCTCGATAGAGAATATCCAAATAGTGAAGATATTCGAATGTTAAAACAATTTGTGCAGCATAGAATCTCGCATGTTGTTCACTTGAAATCAAGACAACAAACAGTCGATTTACTAATTCATTGGATTGTTCTTCTGTTTTATTTTACCTGAATCGGCCAACTTTACGTAAATGACTAAACATTTCACCACCGGGTACGAATTCTAGTACCATATATAAATAAGAATTGTCCTAGTTGAATAAAAGAGAACGTCGACAAGAGAATAAATCTTCTTCATTTTACTTTAAAATGATGTTCTAAATTGACGAGAAAAGGAAAAGAGATCGCTTGAAGAATACGTTTTTCATTGAGTGTATGTTCAATTTGTTTCAATTTAACAACCTAAGAGTAAAAACGATTGAAGGTCATTCGCATTCGATACCGAACGGTTACTTTTTGTTTGTCGAGAATTTTCATTGCATAAAAATTTCCAGTCGAAGAATGTTCGACAAGCATAACACGTCCGAATGAGCCTAAGATAGATCCATGAAAAAACAAAGATTATCCTGTCAGATGTTTGTCTACCCGTGCCGAGCGTTCGAATACGTTCAAAATCTTCAGGTTTAGCCGTATTCTAAAGAGAATAAAGATTAATTCTATAAATAGCCCAGCAAATTCTTCTTTCTCTCTCTCTCTCTCTTGTTTTATGAAGATACGGATCGGTAGTAGTTGAGCACGAGATTTCAAAGCATCTAATTGCTTTAATTATTGATAATAAGGAAAAATGTATGATTCGATGTTTTTTCCGTTGTTACGAGTAACAAAAACTGAGACGAAATCTCGACTTGGAATCTTACCATAATCAGTTATTTCGAATCACAGTTTGATCTTTTTTTTTGTGTTTCATCCACAAATAAAATTTTAAAAATAAGAAGCAGAAAAAGGAAAGGAAAAACACTGATGCAGACACCGGAAAAAAAGATGATGCTGCTATTGTAAATTGAGGCCGAAGAAGAAGAAAAAAAGAAGAAAAGTTTTCTCACTGCAATGTGTGTGTGTGTGTCTGTGTTTTTTCTTCTTCATCTAACTTTTTCTTATACTCTAATTGCTAACTCAACACCAAAGATAATTTTCTTTTTCATACCTGGCCTGGTTTATCATACTTGACTTGAAATTCATCTTTTGCTTTAGCCAAAAACGCTTTAACTAAAAAAAAGAAAACAAATTATTTCGTTGATTTCATTAGGAAACGTATTCAGTTGGGAACAAATTGGTTTCTAGGAACTTACAACTACCACCTTCGTATACAGTAGTAGTAGGAGCAGCAGCAGCAGTGACAGCGGCGGCACACATTTTCTTTCGTTTGTTTTGCTTTTTTCTCTTCTTTCTTTTTTTTATCAATGATGTTCTCTACGTGAATTTTGAAACTTGTTTCATACAATTTATATAGTGCGTGTTCGCTTTCTTCTCAAGAAAGTATAATTAAAAATAACCAGGAGTGCAGATCGAAAAAGAAAGAAAAAAAAACGAGAGAGTGAGAGAGAAAGAACTATGCCATGATCATGGAAGAGAGGGAGAATATAACTACTATGTGTCTGAGATGACGACAGAGAGGGAAAAAGAAGGAAAGAGAATAATTTTTCTCGAGTATTAACTAGAAAAACTGTTTATGATTTGAAATTGTCGAGATGATGAAGGGAAAACAAAACTTCTCATTTACATTTCTTTGTTTACGATCAAAACAGGTACATAAAACTTGACCATGTTGAAATTAAATAATACGATTATCAATATCATTCATACATAGAAAAAAGACTTGAAATATTTTCAACTGTTATTTGTTTCGAAAGTTTCTTAATTGACGAGAGACATAATCACAACATGTCAATTAGAGAACAAGCTAATAGTAGACAAACGTTTGTTCGATATGTCTATTTCTTTTCCTTAGCTTGAAAAATAACAGAAGAAAAAAAGCTAGAAAACATATTAGGAAAACCTTGAGAAGAATCAATGACAAGCAACGTTGACGAGAAAATCGGCAACACAAAAACAAATCCGTATATGCAATGTATGAATAGCGATTCAATCATCAGTGAGTACTTGTCAGAGGGAGACACATAGAACAATGCATGTTGATCGTCCGTTAGATCTAATCATATTTAGTGTATTGAACATAATAAATCGAAAGAAAAAGACAAAATATTTTTCTTTTCTTCTTTCTGTCCGTAATCCACGACTCATTTGCGCTTATCAACAAATAGTTACTAGTAATGGAAAATCTGTCGCCAAACGTACACAACTGTTTCATGGCATATTTATAATCGATTTCTGTGTGTAGACGACACCTTTCTAGTCGCAATTTTTGTGCATAAATAACCAGGGAAAAAACGAAGAAGAAAAGAAAAGAAAAGATTTGTTTATGCTGTGACGGAGCAAAAAGAAACCTATATATAAATATATCTATTTTCAGTTTCCGATGGATGATCCGTTTTGTTTTACTTTTTTTTCCTCGGCTAGAATCGAAAAGGTTTGTGAGTACGAAGGAAATCTCGAGATATTTAAATGTCAATTAGCATGATAAGAAAAATCAAGTACAAATCTCACGTTTGCTCTTTGTATGGTTGCGAAAAGGACAAACAAATTTATTTATTTCTGCGTGTCTCTCTTTCTGTCTTTGCAAAAGGAAAACGTATGTATGTTGTTGTTGTTTTTTTTTCGAACTACCTTTTTCAGCTGATTGAGAATTAACTGATGATGATGACGCACTGGCATGTAATGCTGATGCCGACGCTGATCCTTGATGATGATGAGATTCACCTAATGTTGCATGTTTACCATCAACGGACGCGCTGCTTTTCAATGTTGAATGTCCATCTTTTTCTTTGGTTTTTTTTTCACTTAATTTTGACGCTATACGGTCTCTAAGTGCCTGCATAACAACAGACAGATATCAACTGTCCGTTCGAACGAAAATATAAACGGGATGTAGTAAATGAATATCTTGATCGTTTCGTTTTGTATTTTAGAGGGGCTTCGTGTTCGTCTTTTTTTTTCTCGAATAAATGTGATGTTGGTAGAGAGTGTATAGACGTACAGTCAGCTTGTAGGCAATCAAATGAAGAGAAAAAGAGATAGTCTATCGGTTTTTTTGATTTCTTGTGTATGAGCGTGGTTCGACGACGCGAGAGATATTTATCGCAATATCTTTCCGACACAACGAACGAACGAACAAACGAACGAGAAAGAGCGAATGTGTAAATGCGCGGAGAATAGAAAGACAGAGAGAGAGAGAGAGAGACGCACAGGGGGTAGAGAAAGAAACACAAGCAAGCAAGCGAAAAGAAACAAGCGTGTATGCGCAAAGAAATATCAATGTAGTTCGAGTTTTTTGCTTCTGTATACATCTATTGATACAAATATGAAGATCATCCGAACAAGGATGTAACCTTGTACAATTTATTTATACTGATTATTGTCAAGACACGTGTTAGGTTTTTCTTTTCTTTTCTTCTATACAGAATGTTTTGTTTGCTCTTTTATAATGTCATACCAATCGAATGTCATAGAAGTTCAACATCGATTTAGTAGACGATGAAGAAGAAAGATTTCTTTTTTTGATTGTTGATTTTATGAGTCACATATTTAGTGACTGAATACAACCTTGATAGTGTTGCTCGTGATCGATCAAGCACAACGCACTTACATATAGCACATATGTTTCTCGATGATCAACATCAAAATTCATGTGTTTTTTCTCATTCTCTCTTTCGATTTGCACTAATGAACATAATCAAACTCAAATATCTCCGACATTAATAGTCATTAAATGCAGTATCGATTGGATTTTAACAGTATAGATTAGAAAGAGAGAGAGACAGACAGAGAAATGACGAAAGATGTCACTGATATTTTTTTGTTTTCTTTTCTAATCGAATCGATGAATAATATATATGTACATCCAAGTGACAGTTGATGATTGAGAATAAATGACGAGAAAAAGAAGAAGAAGAAGGAGAAAAGAAAAGAAAAACTTCTTTTTAAGTTCTTTTCTTTCTCTTCTTTTTTTTACATTCTTCCTTACATTTATCATTATCATCGAAGAAAAAAAAACATATATTCACTTAGACTTGGTTATACGTCTCGACCTCGAAATCTATTCATTTCTTAGTCGTCGACTGCTGCCATTAGACATTGATTTATTACAGTGACGTTTTCTATTTCCGTTGCGCTATTCAAATCTTACGTTTCAATGGCACTCTACTTCGAATGATGCCACAATGGATCACTGAATTTCATTGTCAGCATGGGATGCCAACAAAAAGAAAACAAACACTTGTTTATTTTCTAGAGAAAAAAAATAGCACGGGCGTGTTTTTTTCTTCTTCTTCTTTTCTCGCTATGAAAATATCACATCATAGGTGGCTACTAAATTTAGAGTAATCTTTTGAAAATTAAAAAAAAAAACAAAAATTTAATTAACTATTTCTTTTTAACTTGCTAATCGATCTTCTCATATACTCAGAGTCCAAAAAACGAGACAGACAGAGAGAGAAAAATTAAATTCATTGCAACTAATGATGTTTATTCTACTTGATTTACTTACAGTACTCGACTGAATAGTAAGTTTGATGATTCGATAAAACGGCACTGCTAGCATGATCATCCGTCGTTGCTAATGCATTTACAGGCGAAATACTCGTACATAATCCACTTGCCGTTGTCGAATCATCGTTGACATTAGATGAATTCTCTTTATTCTTTTTCGATTTACGTGACGAGCGAAAACGGTCTTTAAATGACGGCATTTCTGTTCACTTTTATATCAACGTTAAAATAAAATAATAATAATAATAATAGTAATAAGCGTTTCTGGCTGCGTCTTTTTTCTCTATCTTTTGAACAAAGATGTCACAATATATTACTTCTTCGCTCAGTATTTTCTATTATTTAGTTTTTCCTTTCCCTTTTCTTCATTCGTTGCCGTCGTGTTTTTTTTCTCATTTTCTTCTTCTTCTTTTTCTTCTTCTTTTTTTTTTTATATTTCCATTTGATGTACGCTCATTGCATCTCGTTTTCGGCTCATTCCCATTGATACTAACTTGAATGTGTCACATGAATTTAATGCCAATTTATAATATCTATTTTGGCCACTTATCAACATAGATGATGGGTTTAATCTATCGGGGAACTGCAGGATAAATATATTCAAATGTATTGTCATTTTTTATCTATGTCACTCTCTCTCTCTCGTTCTTTTAATTCTTTGGAGAAAATTTCTTTTGCTGCGTTGACGGATTAATCGAATCGATTCGTTGTTTGTTCGTGCTTATATATAAATTTGAAAGAAAAAAATTCTAACTCGATATTATGTTAATTTGTTTTAATCGAAGAGAAAAAAAAGGGAATTTTCTTCTTATTTTTCTCAAGGTCCAATTGACAAGTCGGATTTTTTCACTTCCGACAAGATTTCGTTTTGTCTCCCGTCGGAAATTGATCAAAAAAAATTCGACAGTCAAGTTTCTTCTGTCGGATGTCATCAACATCCTATTTTTTTTAATCAAACATCATTTATTTAAATAAGAATCGTTTTTCATTGTCAAAAAAATATCAAATTTTCTTTCTTTTCGAAACGAGCAAAATATAATTAGATAGAATTTCTAATCGACACATAAAAATTGTATTTCTATTTCAAAAACGAAACTAATCATCTTACCATTTTCGGTTTGATCGCCTTTTTTGCCTGAAGTTGTATTACCCATGTGTAAATGTTGTAAAAAAAGAAATAAATGAAATGTATTTAAATATTGAGAAAATCAAAATTGACAACTGAGAGATGATGAGAAGGTCGAAGTAAGCTGAATGACGATTAAAATATGCATTTGAACAACAATGTTAATGAACCATTGAGTTGTTTTATCGTTTAGTCGAGGAAAAATACTGAAACGACGAAGAAAATTGAGAGAAGAAAAAAGAAGAAGAAGAGAAAAACCGAAGGACACTCAATGATGAAGACGAGAGAGAAGTTATGCGAATGAATAAATGAGCACAGCAGGAATGATGTTGTGTATATTTACTGAATGATTACAACACATGCTATGATAAGAGGAAGAACGAACATTAAAGGATGACTGGATTGACTTCGTTAGAAGAATGAAGTGTCAATAATTAGTTGTACTTAAGGACAAAAAAGAAGATCAACTTACTATTTGAAGTCAAAGAAGTGAAAAAATAGAGAAAAAAAAGACAAACTCATAAAATCTGTCAACACCGTTTCAGATAGCCGACAAAAAAGAAAAAAATTTTTTTGTTTTATTTGAGAGAGAAAAAAACAATTTAATGACAACTCGGTATACTTCCTTGCGTCTCTAAACTTGCATGATTGTGCTAGTAGCTAGTCGTTTAGCAGTAATGACATTGGCAATGATGATTTTCTTCTCCGTTTTTTTCCTTTCTAGCTCTCTCTCTCTCTCCTTCCCTCCCTCCCTCTCACACACAGTCGCGTCTTTTTTTCTCCGATCGAGAAAAGAAAAGCCTTATTTGATCTTTAGAAACAAACGACTAATATAAACCAGAAGTTTTCTATTAGATTGCCTGTTAAGTAGAAATTCTGTCTGCGTAACCTCGTTTGTATTTATGTTCTAATTTTCATAATCAAGTGGAAAGATTAACTAGTTTATTCAAAAGACTTCACTAAGAACAAAAAAAAACGAAAGACGAACCAAATGATCAACTTTCTCTATTGACAATCACTCAATATATTCTTCTATTCTGTATTTTTTCCCTAACAAAAGACTCATCAATGCATGCATGCATCTGATCAGTTTATCAAATCTATTCTTCTATATATATATATATATGTATAGAGTGTCTCTCGATGTGCACAACTGAAAAATGGTTTTTGTTTCTCTCTATCGATCGTCGAAGAAATATTAGTTCAGGGCACCAGCTGTCTTATAGAACCATGAGAAGTATAATAAACGAAGCGATCTAATAGAATTGTCTCGTCGAAAGAATTCAAGGCAGTTTTTTTGTCTATGAAAAACGAGCCAACTAATTAATGATTATGTTTATGTACTTAACCAATTTATTTTTCGGAACAATGTCATCTGAGAAAAGAAAAATGAGGCATTTGACTTTTGTTTCTTCTTTATTCAATAAACAACAATAATAATCAATACAGTAGACAAAAGAAAATGTTTCGTCTTGAATATCTTCATCGAATTTGAATTTCATAAATATAATGAAGCGGCGAAAACGATATCGCGTTTAATTTTTTGTGTGCCTAAAACACATTCACGAAAAGATGAATAGCTTCGTTAATTGAAATGGATTACCTTCAGTAAATTTCGCTTCGAGTTCACTATTTCCGATTGCTTTCGCTGCACAACACATTTGTCGAAGAAGTTCTTCGAGTCGTCGTATACAACGTACGATCGAACCTTCAAATATCGACGTCATTTTACAGATATTTGCAAAACTTTGCCCGTCGACCCAAGCTCGTACAACATCCATCATGTATGGTTTGAAACCATCGACATACCGTTCTTCATCCATATCGACTTTGCTCTCAATCGATACACGTGCTACTCGACGAGCCGTTTCCTGTTAACAAAACAAATAAAAATCTTTTTTTAGCAACAATATTTTCTCTCTCTCTCTCTGTACTTGAAGTTGGCGTAGTGGTCCGGCTAATTCCGGAGGTAATTTCGGCATTTCATTCGCTTTTTCTTGAAAAACAAAGCAACTTAAAAGTGCACATGCTTGACTGACAGTTAGATCATTGAAAACACCGTTGAATAACAATTCAGTTGTCACAAGTTCGTCACCTGTATCGATTTCACAGGCGACTCGACCTTTCAAATCGATCACATCAGCAGCATTACAATATCCTAATCGACGTAAAATTCGTTTGTATTTTTTCAAATCACCGATCTGCAATAATGATTGAGCTTTTTTCAGCTCATTCTTCGCTTCGAACACTTGTTTTTCGATATTTGCTTTGCATTCATATTGTTTATAGAGTTCAATAAGTTTCGAATTCGTTCTCAATGGATGTTCATTGAGACGTGATTGTAGAATTGAATATTGTTTTATACAATTGATCATTTCTGATGTTTTTATGCCCATGTCTTTCATCGGATCGAGTAGAGGCAAACCGAATGGATATTGTTTTTGCAGATCTTGTAGATTTTTTAAGACATTCTCTCGACTTTCTTTTGTTCGTAAGTCATCGGGCATGTAGATTCGAACTGCACTGACCGTTCGAATGAGAATATGTTGAACGGGAATAACCTTAAATGAGATTAAAAAAATAAGACAAACGAATATGGATTTTCTTTTTTTGGTTACTTTCAATTCTCCACGTTCGGTCAATGGACATGGTTGAATTTCTGCAGTTAGTTTTTGTGCAGCACTTTCGTGTGTCAAATGAGCGAGTACATCGACGATAAAAATAGGTTTCTCACCGGGTTTTCGATGGAAATTGAGAACGACACACCAATCGAAATTTAAATCTCCAGATTTGATCTAAAAATAAGCAAAAGAATTTGCCTTGAATCGGAAAATAAAACACGACGAACAGTCACAAGTCGACCGGGCTGAAGAAATGGTAAAAGATATTTAGGCTCGTTGGTCATCGTTGACATTTGCTCTTGGATTTGCTCCAGTTTTTTCTGTATTTTATAATATCCAGCGATGTCATCTTCATTTTCGATTTTAATTGCTTGATATTGCTGTTCACATAGTTGTAATTTTTCATAAAGCGCAGGTATGGCCGAAAAATGTTGAAATTGATAGAACGATCGTTCTAACATAAACTCAGGATTAATACCTTCGACACGAAGCAGATTGAGAACCATGTTATATGTTAATTTAAATGCACTATTCAATGGATCAGCTTTGCCTTTAACAATTTCTTTGGCTGTTGTCGGACTCATTCGTTCGTCGATTATCAAAACGACAATTCCACGTTCATCTTTGCCTCGTCGACCAGCTCGACCACTCATTTGAATATATTCTCCCGATGTTATCCAACGTAATTCTTTGCCATCGAACTTCCGTGCCGTTGTAAACAGAACTGTTCGTGCAGGCATATTCAGTCCCATGCTGAACGTTTCAGTAGCGAATAATGCTTTGATTAAACCTTCACCGAAGAGAATTTCGATTGTTTCTTTGATGATTGGCAGTAGACCTGAATGATGGATGCCGACGCCTTTTTTCAATAGAGGTAGAACAGTGTTGATTTGAGGTAATCGTTTATCTTCATCTGAGAGGAGATCGATAGCATTGCTGAAAACTTCTTCGACGAGACGTTTTTCGTCCTCGGAATTGAAATCAAGTTTAGCAATGGCACAAGCATAAGTTTCACAATCTTTTTTACTGAAACTAAACACAATCACCGGCGCTAAATTTCGTTCCATGATCATTTTTACAATTTTGAATACATTTGTTTCAGCTTTGGTACCACCGCGTCTGCCACGTTTATCTCCTTTTCCTGCGTCTCCAACTTCTCGTAGAGTCGCCATCGCCGAACTGAAATTATCCTCACGAAATTTACCCGTTTCATCAACAACTAAATGCAGACCATCGGCACCCGCTGGATAGATATAATGATGCAATGGTACAGGCCGAACGTCGGTATAAACGACATGACATGGTTGATTGTGAAGAAATGATATCCATTCGGCGAATTGTTTCGCATTGGGAATGGTTGCCGAGAGAAAAACATAGTGAACATTGTCAGGAAGAAGAATGATTGTTTCTTCCCAGATAACACCTCGTTCTTTGTCACGTAAATAATGAATCTCATCGAATATCACCCAAGCCACTTCACGAGTGATTTCCGAGCCACGATAGAGCATCGATCGTAAAATCTAGATCAGAGATAAAACGAAATTATAAAAAAAACAAATTCAAATATTTACTTCTGTCGTCATAATTAAACACGATGCCGACGGATTCAACGTCACATCGCCCGTCATGAGACCGACATCTTGAAATTCCTCATGTAATTCTCGATATTTCTGATTGCTCAACGCTTTAATCGGTGTCGTATAAATAACCCGTTGTTTCTCTCGTAGAGCCATTGCTACTGCATATTCAGCAACAACTGTCTTTCCAGCTGATGTATGTGCCGAAACGAGAACCGATTGATTGTTTTGCAAACATGTTATTGCTTCACGTTGAAATGGATCAAGATTGAATTTATATTCTTTAGCCGGTGGACCGACAGGAGCTTTCAATGGAACGTATTCTACGTTCGGTGGAAGAACGACTTCGTGTAGACATGATTCGATGGTTTCGACAGTATGAATTTGCATACGTGGGACATTTTCGAAAAAACTTCCCGAACCAGTTTCCGTAATCAAATCTGTTTTTGTTCGTTTCGAATTGAGATCATTGTCTTCGTCGAGAACTCGTTTGTCATTCGCTGCTATCTCGGATTCTGGCTTCGGTTGTTCAACAATTGTAATTGGTACGACAGCCGTTGGTTCTTCTTGCTCGAAAACATCAAAAAGTGCGTCATCACTCATCTAAATATTCAAAAATACAGACACAATCCTTTGTTTATTTGTTTTTTTTTGTTTCAATTTTTATAAAAAAAAAAGAAAGACAGAAAAGAGATAGAAGACAAGAAAGTTAAATGTGAATCTATTTCGCAAGCACAAACATCAATGCATCAATAAATCTCTGTTGATGTTGTTCTTGTAACAACAAAACAGAATGATCGAAAAAGACAAATTTCGCCACGTTGCCACACCGACGATCGGCTGCTTCGAATATTGTCGCAAATGAATTCATCGTAATATGATTCAATGCCGGCACGCCGACGACAATTTCAATAAGTTCTTGACCGGAATTTGTCAACGAATACGGCGCAATCAAAATCAACGGTAAACGTTGAAGATGTTTGCCTTTGCTTTTCTGTTGAGGCTTGGCTAAGACCGATGCAATTAAGATTTCTAATGCATTTCGCGCGAAAAGATAGGCTTGATATGGATGTGTGAAGAAACCACATGATGATGTGTTCGAATGTTCGTTGGTTGTCGATGAATTAAACATATTTTGATCGAACCGAAGAAGAATAAATGGAACTGTATTGTCAAATGAGAGATTCTTGTCCGATTGGAGCAATGATTCAATGAGATATTGTTTTTTATTGAGAAAGACTTTTTCTAATGCAATACCCTGCAAATAATCTTTTGACTGTTGATAATTTAAACATGATAATGCCAAGGAAAATCGTTCAGTTAAATCGATCATAAACGATGATGATGTTGACGGTGTGTTTGCTGCAGTTTGTAAGGTTGACATCATTGAATAGACAACGTCTTGTGGTGATAATTTCAATGTAAAACCACTTGAAAAGAGAAATGTTGGGAGGAGGATCGTTTGATTTGTGTAGTGATATTTGTCTTGTAAACGTTGTTCGAGTATTTGTTTTCTGAAGTTGTTCTTGTATTTTATATTCATATCGTGATAGTTCTGTTCGTATTCACGTATGGGTATGCCGAGTTCAGTGAGAAACTCTTTCATTTGTGAGACACCACGTGCTGACCAGAGTTTAAATGCGAGAATGAAGTTTTGCGTATGACGCATCGATTCATAGAGTGACCAATGACGAAGTAAATGCAGTTGAATATCATCGTCGAATTTGATTTGTATGCAATCCATGGAAATTTTTGAGTTTGTCTGATTGATTGGAGAGATATTATCGTTGATGATCGATGAACGAACCGAATTTTGATGGTGATTGAGACGAAGAACATGTGTTTGAAGAATAATCGTGTTCGATACGTCGATGAAGAATTTGTTCGGTGACGCCAATAATCGAATACCTGTAATAAGAATAACTCAAATTTGTTTGAATTTTGTTATTTTGATCGATTACCATAGTTGTTCATTGGTATCTTTCGAAAGAAGATAAGCTAATTCGAACATAATCAAAGCTGATGAATACGAATGTGTTCGATATTTATAATAATTTGCTAGCGCTCGATCTCGCCGTTTTAACCATTGACGTTTCAGACGTCGTTCTCGACCTTCATTTGTCTCGATTCGTAAGCTCGAATCATCGCCATCATCATCATCGTCGTCGTTAGTTTCATTCTCGTCCTCATCTTCATTTTCATCGTCATAAATCTCGTGAAATAATTCTTCATATTCGGGCACACGTTTCTTTTCGAAATCGATCTTATTCGGTAGAATAAGTAATCGGATTTGTTTGGCATCATAGACATTTCGATGTTCAATCGGTCGAAGACTGTCTAAGACAAATAATGTCAAATCATTCTCATCGGATTGTTGATTATCAATTGAATCTAATGAAAGAAATTCGTAGAGATCAAGTGTGGAACCACAATTAATGAATAAAATCGATTTAATTCCACTATTTAAATGTTGTATATGACCATTTTCAAGATCATATTTGTAGAGAACAGGCAAACATGTGTAGGTTATATGTTCACATTGAAGTAAATGCTGTAAAATTTTCCATGCACATAAACTGTCAACATCGAGATGAACAAAGACAAGTAAACGACGTTGTTGTTTGGAAATAAATTCGAAAAATTCACGTTTCAAATCACGAATAAAGACCATGTTCTTCGTTGTTCAAAATGAATTTCGTTTTGTATTACATCGTTTTATTGTCTCATCGCTTTTTATTTTCAATTGGTTGCCGATATGAACCAATCAAATCATTTCAACTAATGTCGCTTGACAACCAGTGATACATTAAAAGAGAAAGTGTGTGTGTGTGTCTTTGAAGTGAATGGTTTCATCTTATTAAAATTTGTTCAAACGCAAACAAATATGACAAGTGGATCAATTTCACCTCCATGCATAATTCCATTACGTGTTGAACGAACATCCAAATATCTTATTGATACAAATACTTTGCTAGAAATTCGTTGTCAAACGAATGATGTTGATGTTTACTATACATTAGATGGATCTAAGCCGGATTCATTTGTTACATTAGCAGCTCGACGATCAACAGTTCAATATAAGAAACCATTTTATGTTCCGAGAGAATTGGCAACACAAGGAAAAGTAGCTGTCAAAGCGATAGCTGTTTCACGGTAAATTTTGAGAGATTAGATTTTCGAATGCGATAAAAAATACATTTCGATTTAGAAATGGAGTGAAAGAAAGTCCGATTGTAACGGAAATCTTCGATATAAGAATTGTTCCATCGGATCATGTTCAATCGGAGGAATATGAAAATCGAATTCTACAAGAATTACAATTAGAACGACAAGTAAATTCGGAGATATCTCCTTCAAAAGTTGAACTGTTAGCCTAGGAATTGATAAAACAATTGCAAATCGAACAGCCACCAGCACGACCACCACCACCACCAATGATTCCTCGAGAGAATTCATTTACGAATCTTCCGAAATCGACAACTGTCCTTCGGTTTGTTGCAAAAAAAAGTGTTTAATTGAATTAAAACTCGAGTTGTTCTAGATGTGCACATTGTTTTGCACCGAAAACAAATGATTCTTTTACAAGATTTTGCACTGAATGTGGTTTACCCTGGCAGAAACTTACAGGACAACCACCAGAAATTCATTCTGTAATAAAGAAATTTCTATTTTTTTCTACGAATGATTGTTTTGCTGGTAGATTAAAGTTTGTGCGAATTGTCAAACAACAATTCCGTTTAATTCGAATGTTTGTGTTGTTTGCGAAACACCCGTTGGCGTTGAACCACAACCAATTCGACCGAAAACACCACCTCAGGTAGTTGAACGCAAAGTACCTCAACACGATCTCTAATCTTTTGCATTAGGCTCGAGTTCTTTGTCCTCAATGTAAATCGTCGAATCCAACGCATTTACGACAATGTTACATTTGCGAAAGTCGTCTCATGCCAACATCAATTCCAGTAGGAGAAATCCTTTTGTTTTCTATTTTCGTATTTCAATTTATTATCGTTTTTCTTTCTCTCAGAAAATTCGTTCTTCGATTTCTGTGCCAACACCAGCAAAAATCACGGGCACATTACTAACTTGTCCGCAATGTTTTCGATTGAATAATGCGGATGCACGATTCTGTGATTGGTGTGGAGCAACACCCGATCGAAAATCATTGTCTGTTCAATGCACAACTTGCCGTAGTACAAATGAAGCACAGGCGAAATTCTGTCTCAATTGTGGTTGTGTTATGGAACCGCCATTGCGATCTTTAGATTCGCGAATACGCACGGATTTATCTCGACCGCATTCGGCGATTGCAACGAGCATGAATCCGACGCTCGCTCCGTATCGATCGACTGTTCTCCTTAATAAAACTGAAGCTGCAACACAAACATACGGAATTTATTATCCAAGTGCCAAAGATATCGAACTTTTAATAACACAAAATAAACGTTTACAAGCCGAACAGAGTTTTAAAGAAAATCGACCTGTGCTAACATCGGTTAGTCCGGGAAAAGGCTATTGGAAACAACAAATCGATCATGTTTGCGAGCATCTCAAAGCGTATGCTGTTAATCAACCTGAATTTCGTGTTTCAATCGGTAATTGCAATTCGATATTGATTATACAAATCGAAATTGATTTGTTTTAGGCGAGCCTCGTCTCGGCAAAATGACTCATTCGGCAGTTCTCGAGAATGACTATCAAGTGACCATTCAATTAGTTTTTCAAAAACCAGAAAATCTCACTCGAACATCGATCTATTCGAACCGACAAACGGAACATTATCCGATGAATAGCGAACGAAGTTCGACCTACTCGAGCACTTATGATTCCGATGGTAGACAACGAAATATATTTTTGTCTTGAAAATAAAAAGGATTCGTTTCGTTCGTATCTCTTCTAGATGAATATACAATCGAAAAATCGGAACAGAAAAAACTTAAAAAACGTTCGAAAAAATATCGAACTCAATCGGCAAGCATATCCGAAGCTGAGAGTGTAAACCCTTGAATTTCTTTATTTGGGATATTTTCTTTTTTCGTTTTTGATTCTTTTAGCCGAAGTATGCACTTATCAAGCTTCTCGAACAAAAACGAGCTGATCTATCGAAAAACACCGATGAAATCAAACGTTTATTGAAAGAACATAAAATCGATGGTAACGTTCGAAATAAAGATAATTACACTGCACTTCAACTAGCCGTTCGAAACGGTTATCACAATTGTTTATCATCGATTATCAAAGATGCCAAGGCAGCAGTCAATAGAAAAGGACCGTACGTAATTTTGCAGCAATCAAATGTTTAAATCCATGAAATCATTCTAGACGAGGAAATACTGCGTTGCATGAATGTTGTTTGTTAGGACCGAATGGTGTTAAACCTTTAGAAATTCTTCTCAAGTAAAATAACGTCTACTAAATTTTCGAAAAAAACAAAACAAAACATTGTTTAGATACGGAGGCGACTTGAGCATAACCAATGAACAGAACGAAACTGCGCATGATCTTGCGCGAAGAAAGAATTGCCAAGAATTATTGCAAGTGATAACGAAATATCATGGCGAAAGATTAGTTCAACAATCGGAAAAACGTTTCTACGATGAACGTGCTCGAGTGAAATCGAAGAAATAGAACAATAATACCAAATATTTTTCTTTCTTTTTTCTTTTCATTTCTTTTACGTATGCTTAATAAATAAAAAAAAAAAGGAGACGACTAATACTTTTGATTTCTTTTTGTTTATCAAATTCATGCACAATTGATTTAGGTTTTTTATGGTTTCTCGTATCGAATTCAATAGTAAAAAGAAGAAAAAAACGAAGAAAGGAGCTTTTTATTTCGATTACCATTCGTGGTTTTGGCATTGCCTCAAATCATGTCGGTGTCAACATCGAACGAAAACGAACAAATAGATACGAGTAATCGATCTGATCATCCACAAGCCAATCGTCTCAATTGAGTTCTTCTCCTTACTCGGGCGTGTGTGTGTGTGTGTGTGTGCGCATGTCGAGGGAATTATATAAGAGACATTCTTAAGCGATTAGTTGTTAAAGTGCATGCATTGTTACATTCTCTTTCACTTATCTTCAATCTGTCAGTATCGAAGAGCAACGAAATCAGTTAAATAACCGAATTCTTTCATTTTCTTTGTCAAAGAAAAAAAAACGAGAGAAACGAGAAAGTGAAAAGTGTCGTCATACACAATTGATTGACTTCCATCATTCACTTTCTTCGTTTTCTTTTTTTTTCTTCTTATCAAAATACAAAACGAATTTAAAAAAATCTCGGTTTCTAATTCTAGTTCAAATCGAAGACGACAAACAAACAAACCGAGAGGTAATTCAATTTACACACGAAAAAAAAAAGAAATTTTCGTGATCAAGGCTAGACAATAGTATTTACTTATAGTGTCCTACGCATAATAATAATGATCAAAATATTGAATTACTACAATCAACAACAGAAAATGAACAATTAGATTTGTTTAGTGTTCAAACAAATTTCATGGACGAATCAACTCGAACGGAAAAAAGTGATACGGTCGTCGTGACTCGATCACTTAGCCTACGAGTATGATGCGGATTGTGTTTTCGATTTAAATGCATAAACGACGAATATTTAGGGTCTTTTATCCTATCAAGATGTTATGCAAGCAATTGAACGTGAATTTCATTTGCATGCTGGTCAAGAGCGTGAAATTATAATGAAACTCTGGCTCAAAGGCCAAACAATGATCTCGATTCTTCAACGATTTCGACATTTATTACAAGATTTGAATATTGATGATACAGATTTCATTGGCGGATTAAAAGTTTGCATTTAAAATATTAAATTTAGTTGTTGTTTTTTTCATTTTGTTTCTTTGTTTAGCAAATTCGTGAGATAGTTAATTATACCGAACGTGATCTACAATTCTTTCGTGAACAAGCAGCTCTACTCGAAAATCAAAATCGTTTTCTCGAAAATGAATTTCAACGACAATTAGATAGGATTGTTCTCGAGAAAAACGAGCATATCTCCCGTTTAACACATATTATTGATCAATCATGTCCTTCACCCTCACCCTCATCAGCACCTATCTCCGGTATTTTTGTTAAACAAATAAAAGAAAAATTAACTTTTGTTTCCAATCGAAGGAGGATCAGATGAATTAGTCAAGAAATTTATGCAGCAAAATGTCGAATTACAACGTGAGATTGAAACACTTCGAGCTAAATTAGAATATACATTCACAATTGTCAATGAGAAATTCGATCAGTCCAAAGCTCAAACATCATCGGTTGGTCTACTTCAAACAGCTTTCGAACAAATTCGAGACACAGAAACGCGAGTACACGAACTGAAATTCAAACTGAATTCTTTACAAGAAGAAAATGATTTGTTAAAATATGTTGTAAGATACATTTTCTCCTAGTATTTGTTTTTTTTTCATTTCAAAAATATTTCAGATTGAAAAATCTTCGAAAACATCGAATATTCAACAACAAGAATTAGTTCGAACTGTTGAACAACGTTCATTAGAACGAGAACTTGATCGTATTCGAAATGAATTACAACTTACCGATAAACGAACTAAAGAACTCGAACACCGTGTATTTTGTTCTGCTTTTTCTCCTTTTCTCTTCATCATCTAATTCCATATTCTTCATTTTATTTTTCAGTTCGAAAATGCTGATGAAATCGTGAAATTTCATTTAGAAAAATTCAAACTCGAATGTGATGTTCTTCGACAACATATGACTAGTTGCAGTAAACGTTTAGATGATTTAACAAAACAACGACAACGTGAAGAGTCATTCAACGAAGTAGATCTTTCCGTCGAGATATTCTCGACATTGCGTGCGTTTTTTTGTTTTGTCTTCTTTTCATTAGAAAAAAGCTTATGAACTTGAACAGGATTTATCTAAAAGACGTCAACGCTATAATGAACTAATTGAACATGCAAATACTTTAAAATCTGAATTAAGTCAGACGCGTAAACAATTACAAGAAAAAGAAAAAGTAAAAGTTTTTTTTCTAATCTCCTGAAAAATCAACATGCCCGTCGGCGTTCTTATCTGTCTAGCGTGAATTAGCTTATAATTCTGATTTGGAAAATCAACGTCATCGAATTCATCATTTGGAAGACGAATTGAAATCATTGAGAACGAAATATGATGATGTTTGCGAACGTATTAGTGCGGCAACACATCAACTCGAAAAAGTTAAAGTCATTCTCGAAGAAACATCACACCGTTGTGAATTGTTAGAAAAAGAAAAGGTAGAAATGTCAAAATACATGTTTTTGTTTTTCAATGAATTTCTATTCGACTTAGTTCAGCTTCGAAAAAAATTGGTATTATTCTGTTGTTTTCTTTTGTTTTCTTCTTCTTCTTATTTATTTTTTCTTTTTTAAACGAAATTTTTCTATCTTTCTTTCTTTTTTTTCTCTAGTCGGAAATCAATGCTCAATCGGAAAATCTTTCGCAAAATGTTGCGAATGTCACAGCTAAATACAAAGATAAAATTAATACAATTAAGTCTCGTTTGTAAATATTTGAACTTATCGAAATAGTTTTAATTACTATCGTTTTTTCTTTGTCTTTTCAAAAAGAGAACAAACAGAACGTGAAAGACGTGAAGCACAACTACGCTGTGAACAATATGCTAATGAAATCGAACTACTTAAAGATGAATTATTACATAAGAAAGAAATGATTTTTGAAAAAGATAAAATTATTCAAGATACACAAATTCAAAATCGTGAAATTCAAATACAGAAAAATACGTATCAAGAAAGGATTTCTGAAGAATTTCGACGATCAGTTGAACTTGGCGATAAGTACGAATTCTATGCGATGATTTTGTTTTATCTTATCGATTGAATTGCATGTAGAAATCGTCATCTCGCAGAAGAAATCGAACGTTTACGTAAAAGTTCAAATATTGAACGACGGTAAAGAAACAAGAAGAGATTCTCTATTGTCTCAATTTTAGTAAATATTTATTTTGAATCCTAGAATGGAAAATGATTCTTTAGTCAATGATTCTTCGAAACAACTCAATGAATTACGTGTCAAAGTTTGAATATTTATATTTAACTAAAAACAATTTCTTAAATTTTGTACCGTTGTTTTTTTTCTTTTCTCTAAGATTGAAGATTTAGAAAAAATTCTCAACGAAGAAAAACTTACAAAAGAATCACTTCAAGTTCAAGTGAAAATTCTCGAAGAAGAAAACATCGATTTACGCGAAATTATGAATCAAATGCGACGACGAGCTCGTGATAAACGACTGTAAAATCTTTTACTTCACATATTTGCTCATTAAGTCTTCCGAATTTATTGTTTTCAGCACTGATGATCGTGATCGAAATGACGAAATTCAACAATTACTCGCTCGAGTCGAATACAATGCTCGTCAATATATGACTAGTTTTAATCTAGCAAGTTTAACTTCTTCTTCATCGTCAGCATTAGTTAAGATTGTTCCTCTATCAGTCTCGACAAAAAACCATCCAATTATTACTTAATTGTGCAATTGAATTCAAGGACAATGAGGAACTTTTTTTCTTTCCTTCTTTCTTTCGATCTTGTTGTCAATAAGATATTGAAGATTTTCTTTGCATGTAGCTAAAACGACGAGATAAAACCCAATCTTGTAAAGTCAAAGAAAAGATTTATCTTATTCTTTCTTATTATTTTTTTCTTTGTTTAACTTAATACATTAATCAATGCATTTTTTTTTCTTTGTTTTCATTTTTTGGAAAGAAAAACGCACCGATCGAACCGGACGTAGATCATGTTTGTTTTAAATTATAGTCTAACTAGAGAAGAAAAAAAAGAGAGAGAGAGGGAGAACATGAGCCAATACAAGACAAAAAAAAAAATTACGGGCAACAAACGACGAGAAAGAAGAAAAAAAAGAATCATACAAATTGTGTGTGTGAGTGAGTGACTCGGTTTACAGGCGTTGTTTATATGTATATATGTATATAAATGTATGTATGTGTGTGTACATTTGATGGAGAAACAACAAAAAACAAGCAGATATACCAACACACATCTGACAGCAAAGAAAAAGAAGAAATGATGGCACGCTCTGTATGATGATCATGTGAACAACAATAACAACATCAAGAAAAGAAAGAAATGAATATAGTAATACAATTGGTATTCGTTCTAGAAGAGAAAAAGAAAAATAAAAAAAAGAAAAGAAAGAAAGAAACAAAAAAAAAAGGAAAAAATAAACGCTAGAAGCCGAGGTCTCCTTCGATGGCATTAACATCAAGATCGATAGCTGCAGGATATTTGCTACAATTGATTGTACTACTTCGTGTAGTCACACCACTGTTTAAATTTAATGAAGATGTTTGACTCTGAGATGACATTTGTTGTTGTTGTTGTTGTTGTTGTTGTTGTTGTTGAGGAGTTTGAAGAGGTTCACCTGAGCCCGTACTAAATCCCGAATCATAGGACATATTAGATTCTTCATAGTGAAATACATGACCGGGAGGAACATCAGTGAAGTCGACTGGAGAATGTGCTGGAGAATCATAATCACATCCGCTATCGTCATCATCAACTCCAATACAATCTTGATCAGCACGTCTTGTCATCTAAAGAACAAGAAGTAGACATTGAAGAAAAAAGAATGATGATCAAAGAAATCTAATGAGTCAACAGTTTTTTTCTCTCTCTCTCTCTCTCTCAATATGACTAAACGTGCTAATTAGGACATTCTTCGAAATAACACTGTCTACATATTTGATATCATAACTAAAGAATGAAATTTAATCTTTTATTATCCCATTAGACAAAATTAACTATTTATAGGAATGTGATAAAAAAAGAGAGAGAGAAAGAAAGAAAGAAAGAAACATGTGACACAGGTCTGCTATTCAATTCATTTTTGTTACATACCTTTTTTGGTGAATTGCCATCAAAACTATACGTTGATTGAGTCTAAAAAACAAGCAAAGATCAAACATTTTCTTTTCTTTTTCTGGTTTAGTACAAGAGGAGAAAATAGAAATCTCTATGATGCAATCATTTCTTCCTTTTTATCTCTTATCTGTTGTCTCATATGTCTATCTTGTTGAATCTAAAAAGAAATGACAACGAATAACATTAACGAGAGTGCTCGACAATAATGATTATTACTATTGCTAATAGAACTTGTGTATTTGAAAAGAAAGAAAGAAAGAAAAATGCGAGACGGAAAAAGAAAAAGAAGCTGTCAACTCGTTTGTATGCTTTACCGGCGAGAGGATTCGAGTTAAAAACAATTTCGATATTTGTTATTGACAAATGAACTGATGACGGATGAAGAAAGAAAAAGAAAACTACTAGACAACGTACGCAAGAGAAAAAGAAATTCACACGATTATTGATGAAGAGTACATTAGCACCTTTTACGGCATACTGAGAATCTAATAATAATGTGCGATAGAAACATTTTGCGTGCTTCAATGAATAGAATCGATCACACGTAGATATTCAATATACATATGTATGAATGAAATGAAACTCAGTTAGAGAAAGAATATAAACAATTGTCGTCGATGATGATGATGTTATGCAAGAATAGAACAAAACAACGAAAATAATCCTATATATGTATGTATTCATTCATTCATTCAATGCTTGATGAAGCTCTAAATTCCATTAATAAACGATTCCTTAACTTGTCTGGTTAGTTTACCTGTTTCATTTTAAGTAAATCTAAATAAGGTCGATGATCGTCGTCACTCGCTTTACGTTTACGAGTCGTACTCGAACGATTGCTTTTAATCATATCATCCGATAGGATTGGATCGATTTTAACACCGGCTGATGCAGCTGCCGCTCGTGTTAATGGTGGCACCGGTTTTTGTGATATATGAGGTGTTTCTAACGAAAGTTTCTCGGTAAACGATGGAATAACTTCAATTGAATTTGAACTTGAACTTTTCAATTTACTCCGTGACCTTAAATTGTATGAATTCTGTGATGAATCGTTCGATGGTGGACGTACAGCGACCGGTTTAATCACTTGTATACATTGTTCATTTGAATTCATGGAAGATACAAGATCTTTAGTCAAATTAGATGTTGAACGTGTCGTTTGACGACGAGGTGATGGAGTTTTTTTCATTGTTTCATTAAAATCATTTGCTGTTGTTGAACTTCTCGTTGCTGGATGATGATTACTCATCTGAATCATAGAAAAAAAAAATAGCAAAATCAAGAATTTTTTAGTGTTATTAGGTTTTGTCTCTATATATATACATCATAGAAAATTATTATTGTTACTGCTATTACTCGTCTGTAGTAGTAAGGAGGAGTGAATGGTAATGGTAGAAAAAAAAACGAGAAAAAAACTGGAGAGAACGAGAGAGAGAGAAGAAAGTGCGAGAGGAGAAGAAGAAAGAAAGATGCAGCAGATTTTCTATGTGGTGTGTGCGCGCATGCTGACATTGTATGTTGAATTGTCTACCGTGAGAGCTCCATTGACCGTAATATTAATATCAACGAGAAAAAGTATGGACATAACAAGCTAAGACGATGACAGCTTTCTTTCGTCTTTTTTTTTTGATTTCATTCTACTCATATACAAACCTTTGCTATTGAAATCTGAGTATTTGTTGATATTGATCGTCGTAAATGCATCGTATTCTTTCAGTTTTATTGTTGAAATAGGCAAGAAAAAAAACGAAAGACAGTACCAGAGACGAGATCGTTGTATTTTATATATTTTTTTCGAGGGTAATGCGTAGTTGGATAGATGGATGAAAAATAAGAAGCAAGTAAAGACGACGACGAAAGGGCGATGTTACTTGTGCGTGTGTATGTGTGTGTGCGAGCACAAACAGAACAGCTGAGCGGTGTGGTGGATAGATTGAGAAAGAAAAAGAACGAAAGAAAGAAAAAGAAGAGAAAGAAAAAGAAATGTTTTATTCGCTATGCAACGACAAATATCTCCCTCTCTCTCCCTCTGTTGGTTTTTTTTACATCGAGAAGCAATAGTAGCCGCGGGCTGCTATTTGTCAAGATACATATGGCGAGAACGCACACACTCTTGCTTCAATAGACGTTAAAGCGAGAGGGAGAGAGAAAAAAGGAGAAAAAGAACGAAAAAAAGAGCGAGAGAGAGAATTGGCTTCGATTCAATAAACATATATCATTTCTTCGCTTGCTATTTCACACTTAAGTACATGATTATTATGAGATGCTCATATATACACATATGCTTGAATGTCTACCTAAGAGATTTATCCAAGTATGTTATTAATCATAAGTCCTATTTGTATTGTCAAAGAAAAAGAAAAAACTTTCGTCTACTCAATATCATCATTTAAACAAGGTCATTAGTGGATAGCTTATTATATCAGACGATGATAAATGTTGTAGTTCCTGTGGACTATCACTTTGTAAAAGACAAAAAGAAACGATCCGAGAACTAACATAGAACATTTATATGCATGCAGCAAGCCTAATTGATCAAACACAGCTTGAGAGATAAACAGTAATATGGAGAAAAAGAAAGAATGAAAGAAAGACAAACAGCAAACTAAATAAATACAATTTATTGTTATTGTTATTAAAAAAAGTTCTTTGGCCAGTCATTTAAGATCACTGGCTGACGAAAATTGCCTTCTAATAAAAGATCGATCCAATCTGAAAATGTCAATGATGATGATGATGATGATTGACTTTCATTGAATGAATATGAAACAAAAAATTTGCGTCGTAAATATAATCCTAAAATAGTCGACGAAGGTAGATTGTTTATTTTTGATTGTCTTTGCAAATCATCGAGCCATTTCGATGATTTATCTCGTGTAATAATCGAAAATATCAAACGTGAAGTCGTTCGAATGGTTTTCATTTCTTTTCGAAATTGTTTCACACATAAATCACTTGTCGTATCGGCAATTAAGAGAATCACAATGACATTGGGAGCGTTCGATTGTGTATAACGTTCGAGAAGTTCTTCGTTAAATTCATAGATTTTCGTCTGACTAAAAACTGGACAATATTCAACTGAACCTTAAATCTCTTAATCCTACTTATGTCCGTTTGATGTTTTTTTCGGTTCAGAAAACGAAAAGTATAGAAAGATAATAACACCCAAGGTAATCAACCAGAATTGAAAAGTAAAAAGATAAGGTAAACTAAAACGACACGAATGAATTTCGAAATAAAAAAAGAAACAAGATTGCTTTTTATTTATTTACAAGTAACGTAGAAAACGATTTCGTTGGACATAGAAATTCCATTTGTATTCAATTTGTTCTCGAATCGTCTACATTCAACAAACAGAATAATGCAGAGACAATGTTAGCAAAATGTTTTACTGGCAGTCGTTTATCGAAATCGATTAGACCAGGATGAGGATATTTCTTTGAATGAATCCATCGATTCGATGTGAACAATTTGAGATTTTCTTCGATATGAATTTGATTGGTGGCGAAATCTTTCAAAGATTGTTCGTCAAATTCAATGTTGGTATTCTGTATTTCGATATTATCATCAACCCAACGGCGAACAGCAAGAATCTTGATAGATAAAAGAAAATGAAAATATTAAGAAAAACTTTTTGTTTGACAATTTACGAGTAGTTTGTTCTCGTTGGATTGATAGTAATTCGAAAGAATTCGATTGAATTCTGTTTGTTTCGAATCGAGATAGGCGAATGATGATGGAAAATTTTTAGCTAAATGAAGTAATGTTGAACGATAGGTGAAGAATAGATTTTCATTGCCGATAATGAGAAAACAAGGTCGAGCAGAATTCTTTTGACAAACAAGATTAAACACGTGAACACTTGTTATCGTCGGTAAATGCAAAATTTGATTTGATTGAAAAGTTGTTTGAATGAAATTCAATGTCATATCATTCTACAAAAAAACCCCAAAGAATTCAAGACAAAAAACAAACGAGCAAATCGGTTTTTACATCTTTGATCACAAGTTCTGGACGATTCATATGATCTTTGAAGAGCAAGATTGTTTCCGATGTAGGTGATATTCCTTGAAGAAACGATGGTATCGATTGACTGTTTATCACAGATGAATTGATGACAGCACATTGAATACGAGTTGAATACTGAAGACATGGAATGACAAATTTCAATGTTGGATATTTGGTTTTCTTGAATAGAATAGCATGAACACGATTTGTTTGCAACGAAGTTTTCAATAGACTAGAAATTTCATCGATGGAAGTCAACGTTTGAATAAATCGATCGATAGGAATTGTATTTCGAACGAATTCTTTGATGTTCGATTCGGTATATTCTTGATCAGGAAAATGATAAACACGATGTTGAATTACGAAACATAGTGATGGATTATTGATGGCGCCCAATTCTGATGATAGACGAACGTCATTCATATTGAATTCTGCAGTACCAATGCCTATTTGTTGACTCAGAAAAGTGAACAGATTTTGTGTATCAAATGAGAATGTTACCAGCATCGTTGAATTGCTTTTCCAATGAACGAAATATAGTCGATGGTCGTCGACAATGGAAACAAAATCTTGTACTGCCAAAGATGAGATAAGGATTTTTGTTACTATTCGGAAGAATGTTTTGCAGAAATTCACTACGAATCGAGAAAGTTCGTCTTTTTTCTTTGCGAAACAAGAGAAATTTACTGTGTTTGAATGATTTTCTTCGCTCCTGTTGGAATATCTTGAAAGAAATGAGCATGAAACATTTCAAAAGGATCTCGAAAATGATTCGTATTAAATCCTCGATGGCTATTCTCAGATGTTGTTCCGTATTCATCATAATTCTGTCGTTTTGTCGAATCCGAAAGTATCTAAATCGATGAGAATTTATTTCGACAATCGAAAGAAAACAAAAAGAAAAGAATGTCTACTTCATAAGCAGCATTGACTTTCGTGAATTGCTCCTGTGCATTTGGCTCGGAGTTTTTATCTGGATGCCAATATTTGGCTAGTTTTTTATATGCTTGTCGAATATCTTTGTCGGTGGCTGTTCGAGATAGACCGAGAACTTCATAAGGATTGAAATCATTTTGATTAGCTGATAGATACGAAAGACAAATGAAGATCAATAAAAGTAGATAACGAATTAAATTCATGTAGAAAAAAATACACACACACGCACAATCTGAAAATAAAACAAGAGTATAATTATATATAAATCTAACAGAGTTTCGATGTTTGTTTGTTTTTCTTTTTTTTCGCTTTTTGAATTTGTTGATTTTGTTTTTTAATTTGTTCACGTTCGACATCGTTGACATATTGATTTTGAGTGTCATTAATAAACATTTTAAAATAAATCCCACCCAATGTACGTTTTTCTTCGTTATCTGTTTGAAAAATTCGAATAGCGTCTTGAGCATATTGAAATGCGCGTTGACAACCGATGGTATTTAAAATAACACGAAGAAGCTCTTGATTTTTCTCATGATCTAATAGACGTGAAAGATTTTTCAGGTCTCGACGATTGGGTGGTTTATGTTGAAAATGTTTTTGTTTTCGTTTGAAATATTCATCGACATCGGTACCTGGTGGAAAAACATACGTCAATGGATTTGAACTTTGTTGTGCGATAGGATCGTCGATATGAATAATTTTCGAATTATCTGCTAATGCATTCGACATAACAGACGATAGATTCTGTTCAGTTAACATGGCCGTCCAGGACTTGCTAATGTCAGTTTTGGAATCAGTGATTTCATCATTATCAGATGAATTGGAATCGATTTCACCTTCATCATCATCGTCAACGAATCCTTTGGAAACATGCGAACGATGACTTTCCAAATTCATTATCTGCAGATGAATGAATTTTGTAATTATGCTTTGTCAAAAAAGAATGAAATTTCTATTTTCTTTAACCAATGATGATGTGCAACGAATGAATAGCTTGAATGAATAATTTACCATTTCTTTTAGATTGACTCATGCAATCGTCTTCATATAGATGGCATTAGCAAACATTTTCAGATTTAGATCGAGAAAAACTTTATTTGAAAACGAGACAAAACGTAATTATAATGACAATTTTAAATAGGGTTTTAATTTTTTGAGAACTTCAAGATCTTGTTCGCCTTTTTTCTCATATCTGTTGGTAGAAAGACCAAGTTCTATAAGTGTCTAAAAGAAATTAAATATTTACAATACAATGATAGCAAAAAATATTTGAAATTCTACAGTGTTCTGCTGCAATGATTGACAGAGATATTGAATGCCCGTATCATTTATACGATTTCCTTGAAGATCGAGTTGTAAAAGACTCTATAGAAAACAGAATAGTGTTTGATTGAAAGTGGAACTTTTATACTTTTATACTTTATTGATTTCTAATGCTTTACTAAGATCTTCCATACTGTCGTCGCTGATTCGATTACTACGAAGATTGAGACACATCAGTGTCTACAGAAAAAAGAAATCGATCATAAATGAAAAATTTATCTTTACTTACGGTGTTGTGTTTTAATGCTTGACTGAGATGTCGAACACCGTCATCCTCAATGCGACAGCCAGAAACATACAAGTGTGTCAGTGTCTAAAACATCACAATAGTAATGAAAAGTTATGAATTGCTTTAAAATATACTCGATTGTTTAGCAATGCTTCACTCAAATATCGGGCACCGTCATGTCGAATCCGATTACCATTGATATTGAATACTGTAAGCGACTAGAGAAAGGATAGCAAATGAGTGAGAGAGTTAACATTTAAAAAAAGAAGAAGAATTTACATTGTTCTGCTGCAATGCTTCGCTAAGATGACGAGCACCTTCAGTTTCAATTTTATTACTCCAAATAATGAGATGTGTAAGTGTCTGGTGAAAATACGTAGAATGAATTTAGATATCAATAAATGGATGTACTGTGCTATGTTTCAATGCTTCACTAAGATAACGTACACCGTTATCTCCAATATTATTGTAATTAAACTGTAATTGTTTAAGCCCCTAGACAAAAAAATAGAAAGCATATACGTTTGTTAACTATTTAATCTAGCTCTCACTGTGTTATTTTTTAATCCTTCAGCAAGATATTGAACGCTTTCATCTGTAACATCATTATTGGAAAGACTTAATTCTGCTAATGTCTATCAACGCCCTCAAAATTTGACAACGAAAAATTTATATTAAACGCTACTCGATTATATTTCAATGCTTCGCCAAAATATTGAATACCTTCATTAGTAATTTTACCGAAACTAAGATCAAGTTGAAGAAGTGCCTAAAAAAGTCGTTTGATTTCTCTGAATTAATAAAAAAACGGTACGTGTTCGATGGTAAATTGAATCGTACCGTATTCTGTCGCAACGCTTGACTTAATTGTCGAGCACCTTCCGATCCAATTGCATTATCAGCAAGATTTAGTTGTGTAAGTCTCTATCGAAATTCAGATACTTCGAAATAAACAAACCAAACAGATATTACTGTATTGCATTGTAACGCTTCGTTTAAATATCGAGCACCTTCGTGTCCGAGACTAGTATGAGTGAGATCTAGCTGAGTAATTGTCTAATAAAAACAGGTCATTGAATTCAGTCGAAAGCTCTAACGAGTCAATTGAAATTTACCTTGCTAGATTTCAGTATTTCGCTGAGATATTGTGCACCTTGGTCGCTCAATTGATTATATCGAAGAAAGAGATGTTCAAGTGTCTACACAAAAAAATGAACATATTTATTTCGGCATCAACTTGAATCTCACTGTATTGCATTGCAATGCTTGAACGAAGTATTGAATACCAATCGCTGTGATTTCATTATGTTCAACGTGAAGTTCTTTCAACGACTATGGAAATGTTATGTTTTTATTAACAAAGCCAGTGAAATCTTACTGTGTTGACTTCTAATGCTTCGCTCAAATATCGAACATCTTCGTCCTGCACCCTATTACCAGTTAGATCGAGCAGAACTAGTGTCTGTAATTAAATTTTGACAATAGTGAATAAAACTATTGAATCGTACGTTGTTATGCTTTAATCCTTCGGCAATATAACGAACGCCTTCTGGTTGAAGACCATCATATGAAATATCTAAATGCGTTAATGACTAGTAAAATAATTTGACGTCAATCTCCAAAGCAACTAAATAAATCCTACAGTATTATGACTTAACGCTTGACCAAGATATTGAGCACCTTTTGGTCCAATAATATTGCCATTCAATTCAAAATGTGTTAATGTCTGAATATTATTGACAAAGTTGAATTCTGAGAGAAATTTGCTTTGTCTTACAGTATTTTTTTGCAAGGCTTCGCTGAGAAATCGTGCACCTTCTGCATCGATCTGATTTTGTTGGATTTTAAGTTTTAATAAAGTCTATCAATAATGTACAGTTGATATTTCATTGATTCTACTGAATTTTACTCGATTAGTTTTCAGCGCTTGACTGAGATATTCAGCACCTTGATTTCCAATATAACCATATTCAATTGCAAGTATTTTAAGTGTCTATTCAATAATTTCAACTCAATATTTGTTAATCAAATCATTACTCTATTATATTTCAAAGCCTCAGCAATCCGTTGAGCACCTACAGCTTGAATTCGTTCACGTCCAAAATCAAGTGTAGTGAGTGCCTGGCAAAATATAGTTCGACATACTCAAATCTTCTACAAAATTCACTCTCTTCTACCTGATATCGCGGATAAAAATTCGTAATAGTATTCAAACGTTGACAGACAATACTAGCACATAGAAACAATTGTTTTTCATTTAATTCATCTAGTATTCTGAATAAAATTTCCAATGGTAAGGTATGCAATGACAACGACGACATTACTATATACAATAAAAGTCTCTTCTCTTCTTTTGAAATCGAATCCATCAATGATTGGCTGAAAATCTTAGCATTTAATTGGTTAAGAATACCATCATTTGCAAGTGCATATGTAACTTACTCGATTATTGAAGATAGAAAAGAGATATTTTTATTAGAAAAATGTAAATTTGAATTTAATTAATTCATATTGATTTATGATTTGAAGAAAGTAGAAAAAGTTGATTGCCAGAGCTTGTCTTTTGGTAAATCGTGGAGCACCAGTCGATAGCTTCATGTTTATTTCTCTTAGACTCTCCGAAACCGATAAAATGATATTTCAAAATAACAAAATCGTGTTTAAATTGCTTTTTTCAGATAGAATTCAATCTCGTGTCATTCAAACATGTCGTCAAAAATTACTCGAGTATGTGCTAATCGAATGTTAAACATTGTTTTACAATCGCGTCTGTTGTTGTTGTTTTTTTTCTTCTTCTCTGCGTTCATTAGGATATGTTGTTGGAAACAACTCAAAATGTTTTAACATATTCGAAAGAAACCAAAAAACGAAACTTCGTTGAAACCGTTGAATTACAAGTTGTCTTGAAAAATTTCGATCCATCACGTGACAAACGTTTCAGCGGCACAGTTCGTCTTCGTAATGCACCAAAACCGAAATTCACAGTTTGTGTTTTGGGTGACGAACGTCATTGTGATGAAGCACGTGCTAACAACATCCCAGCAATGACTGTTGATGACTTGAAAAAATTAAACAAGGATAAAAAATTAGTACGTAAACTATCACAACAATACGATGCTTTCCTTGCATCAGACGTTGTTATTCGTCAAATTCCACGTATTCTTGGTAAGAATTCAAATTCATTGGATTTGTAGAACTATGTCTATTGGCTTTTATCTAGGTCCTGGTTTAAACAAAGCTGGTAAATTTCCAACAGCTATTACACATAGTGATTCATTGGTACAAAAAGTCGAAGAAATCAAATCGACAATTAAATTTCAAGCCAAAAAAACTATCTGCTTAGCTGTTGCTGTTGGCAATGTTAACATGACTGTTGACGAATTGGCTGCTAACGTCAATTTATCCGTTAACTTTCTTGTTTCATTATTGAAAAAGAACTGGCAAAACGTCCGTGCGCTCTACGTCAAATCGACAATGGGCAAACCACAACGACTCTATTAAAAACATCATCAACAACAACAACAACAACAGAAGAACATGGACGACAAAACAAACATTCAAGAAAACAACATTAATATGTTTTTTTTCTTTGATAAGATCATTGTTTTGTTTTCTTTGTGTGTTAACGAAAAAATAAAAAAAGAAACATAAAATAAAATTATTTAACGCATACAGATTATCGATTAAACAACTCTTGTTTAATTCGTAGATAGTTTATTTTGTTCGAAAAATGAGCACCTACCGACGATATTCAGGGACTTCGAATAGGTACGTGTTTATTTTTCGATGAAAACAAAACAAAAATCTTGTAGCCGATAGACTAATCGAATACTGTATTGAACAGTATCCGCCTAAAATATCGGTTTAAGCTTTTAATCTTGCTGTTCGAGGTCATTCTCAAGTAAATACGAAGGATTTAAATGAGGTGTCGGAAAGAAGTCCAACAGCGGAGATTCGATCAATGTTACTCTCATTTACGAACATCTTAAACCGTTCGTTTATAATTTTAGTGATGATGATAGTGAGATTGAGCCTGAGACAAGACAAAGACGACGAGTCAAATTTGATTCAACCAAAGAGACAAGTCTAAATGGTAAATCATCACATAATCGACGACTAAGATCATCGAGTCGTTCATTCGAACGAATTAAATTCACACGAGGAAATACGATTTATACTGCGGGTAGAATCATTTTCTCTTACAAAAAAAAAATAAATAAAACGAATTCAATCGTATTCTCAAAGGTCGACCGGCTTGGTACGATGTAACGGGTGAAATCAAAGAAGCATTTGTCATTGGCATATGCGGTGGAAGTGCAAGTGGCAAGACAACAGTTGCACAACGTATTGTCGAGAAATTGAACGTACGTTGGGTGACTTTATTAAGTATGGATTCATTTTATAGAGTAGGTGGAAAATTGATTCTTTTGGATTTTGATTTTATTTTCTCGTATTCGAGGTTCTTAATGAAGAACAACATAGACAAGCGGAACTAAACAATTATAATTTCGATCATCCCGATGCGTTTGACTTCAATCTTCTTCTCGAAACACTGACAAAACTCAAAAATGGCAAACAGGTTTTCGAATCGAATCTATTTCGAATTCTCGTTTTGTAGATCAATTGAATTTAGGTCGAAATTCCATTGTATAATTTCACTACACATTCTCGTGAAACAGAAACTGTAAACCGAGAGAGAAATAAAAACACTGCACACGTCTTTTTCTTTTCGATTTATTTGCCTATATAGAAAATTCTCTATGGTGCTAATGTTGTTATATTCGAAGGTATATTATCCTTTGTCAATCCTGACATTCGAAACGTAAGAGAATGATTGAAATGAGCGTTTTTTTTTGTAACTCGATTTGTGTAGTTACTCGATGTCAAAGTGTTCGTTGATACTGATGCTGATATTCGTCTCGCTCGTCGACTTGTTCGCGATATCAACGAACGTGGCCGAGACATCGAAGGTATTATTCAACAATACACACGTTTTGTCAAGCCATCGTACGATCATTACATTGCTCCCACAATGAGTTATGCAGATTTGATCGTTCCACGAGGTGGAGAAAATCAAATTGCAATTGATCTCATCGCAGATCATGTCAATAGAGAATTGAATAAAGTAATTTTTCGTTGAATAAAAAAACAAAAACTGAGATAATCTTCGTTGTGATTAGCGTGGAATAAGTCTACGAAATGAACTCTTTAGTCGATTAGCTGATATGCTCGATGAGCCAATGCCGGATACATTCTATCTAATTGAGCAAACGGCACAAGTTAAATATCTACATACAATCATTCGGTAAATTCAGATGAAATTAAATTTAAAAAAATGATTTTTTTTTCTTTTCAGAAATCGAGAGACAGGTCGAGATGAATTTGTTTTCTATTCGAATCGTTTAAATCGAATACTAATCGAATATGCGCTCTCATTGTTACCATTTGAAGTAGGAATCTGTTTATTTTCTCGAGTGAAAAAGATTAATGATGTACATAATAGGATATCACTGTTGAAACACCGCAAGGTCCGACTTATCAAGGTAAAAAACATAAATATTCCGATGTCTGTGGTGTTTCAATTGTTCGAGCTGGTGAATGTCTCGAGCCGGCATTGATCGAAGTTTACAAAGATGCCAAAATTGGCAAGATTCTCATTCAAACAAATCAAGACACTGCCGAACCTGAAGTAAATTGAAATCAATCAATCGAGATATTTTGAGTTTGATCTCACTGAAAACATTTAGCTTCATTTCTTTCGATTACCTCGTGATATTGCCAATTCATATGTGTTTATTTTCGATGCAACAATCGGTAAATCGACTCGTTTCGTACGATAGATTTGCAGTATTTTTTTTCTCTCTCTTTTGTTTAGCTACGGGAGCGGCAGCATTGATGGCTATTCGAGTTTTATTAGATCATAATGTTCCTCAGGATAAAATCGCGTTACTTTCTCTCCTAGTTTCCAAACAAGGTCTGTGTTGTCCTATTGAATGAGTCGAAAAAAGATGTTTCATTCGTTCGATTTTATCTAGGCGTACAAACCGTTGCTTATGCATTCCCAGATGTTAAAATCGTCTCAACAGCTTGCGATACGGAACTCGATTCGAAAACAGGTTTCATTTGTCCAGGTCTGGGCAATTTCGGTGATCGATATTTTGGCACCGATCAGCCAACTTACTCGTCGGATATTGACGATGCCGTATTCAGTCCTGTCGATAATCTACAATTTCAAGCTCTTTCGCCGAGTTCACCATCGGTTCTATCGAAAAAATCTTCATTGAATCAAAACTTCGATTCGAACTGAATTTGTTTTCTTCGTTTTTTTTTGTAAAAAAAAGTCAATCTCGTTTTAATAATTAATAAATAATTTGACTCTATTGCAGATATGCAATTTTTGCCTCTTAATCGTGATTTAATTATTCATGAAGGCATAAAAGTATTTGAACAAAAGAAATCAGATGAACAATGGGTGAAAAATTGGACTGAGAAAAAGAAAAATCGAATGTATTCCTTAGCCACTTATCGACAGAAATTAATTGAACATGCTCAATTACTCCGACAGTACGAACAAGCACTAAATGAATCGAATCATGAACAATTAAAACAGTTTAAAATTCAAATTGAACAAAGTAATTCGTTGATTTATGATGAAAATCATGTCAAAAACGTTGGCAAACAAATCTATCGGAGAAAACTCAAACGTGCTCGTCTACGTCGACAGAAAACTATTCGCCAATTATCACCCGTAACAACAACAATAACAAACAATGACAAAATTGCAGATATTAAAACACTTCTCAATATTATTTCGCAATTAAAATCTTCGCATCAATCAAATGAATTGCTCGAACTCGAACGTTTATGTTCGAATAAATTCTATGAATACCAAGCTGATCTTCCGCTCATAAATCATCTTTTTAATAATCAAAATCAATCATTCTACGAATCCAATAATGTCGATGCTCAATATTATCTTCGTGCTCATCAGAATATCAATGATTTAATTGAAGTTCGACGAGGATGGGATCAATTTGCAATAAATTCTGTCAATGGCAGTCATTTGCCGACGCATTGGTATCAAGCGCAAACACCTGCTGATCACAATTGGTCGAAATATATTTCTCATTGACTAATGCATCTCGATTAAAAAGCTAAATTCAATAAAAATATATTTCTCTTCAACTGTCCAAATCAATTATTATTTGTTTGAAAAAGAAAGAAGAAATTTTCATGCATTTAATCATCGAAATGACTTAATCATATCAACTAGATAACTTCTGATGATTGAACGAAGAAGACAGAGAGAAGAAAAAGGAACTTTCATCCGTTCGTTTATCGTTTTCTCATTAGAAAAAAAAACGAAGCAATATATGTGTTTGTCAATTGAATTACGAATGTTATTGAGAGAAATTCACTCATCCGTCTGTTCCGACCTCCATACTGTTTCGGAAAAGATAGTTTTTCTTTCTCTCTCGACTAAGAAAAAAAGAAGACGAAGAAGAAGAAGAAGAAAAAAAAAGGAAATAGCAAATGAGAGAAAATTATTCTTCACATACATCGATAGATAGACTATCAAATAGTAAAAAGTTCATTTTCTTCGTTTCTTTAGTGATTCAACTATTTACGTAAATGATCTATTAATTACTCGCAGTTGCTTATCTTGAAATAATGTGCTTTGGATGAACAGATACAATGGGTTGTGTTTCATCGAAGAAAAAATTAACTAAAGCTGATCTCGAATTTCTTCAGGAGAATACAGAATTTACGAAAGATCAAATTATGGAATGGTACGAAGGTTTTATTGTAAGTTTGACTTTTCGAAGTTTGATTTATGTTTGTCAAGATGTTGAACGTAAGATCAGTGAATAGAATTTTCCAGGATAATCGAAAATCAATGAGTTGAATAACTGATTTCTTTTCTTCTTTTTTTTGTTTGAGATTTAATCGAAGAAGTTTTTCTTTTCCTTTTCCGTTGTCGAAAATAAGGAAATATTAACGAGAATAATCGAGTTTTGTTTCTAGTTAGTCGAATATCGAGAGATTTTGATCGAAACATTTGTTTGATTAAGTAAAACAATCGATTTGTTCATTGATCGAAAAATTCAATTAAGTCCGAACGATTTCTCAATGATACTTGGTTGATTCTATTAAATAAGAAGAAAAAGAAAATCTCTACAACTAAGACCATTGACATTTCTTCTTCTTCTTCTTTTGTATTCAAAGTATTCATTAAAATAATTAGAGTTCAATTAAATATCTAATTTTAAAAAACGAGCAAAAGAAACACCTCCTGAATTAAAAATCAAGGATGAAAAAAAACACTATACTTTTGGTTTTTTTAGCTCGATTGTCCAACTGGTGAATTAACAAAGAAAAAATTCATTCAAGTTTATCGACAATTTTTTCCTAATGGACAAGCTGAAGCTTTTTGTACGCATATTTTTCGAACATTCGATGCCGATAATTCCGGAAAAATTGATTTCAAGTACGGATGCAAGTGAAGAAGAAGAAGATGAATTGAAAAGGTTGTTTTTTTTTATGATTTTCCTAGAGAATTTCTCATGGCAATTAACATCACAGGTACAGGAAATTTAGCCTGAGGGTTTTGAATAAAAAGTTCGATGTTATTATTTAGCAAAAGGAAATCCAGAAAAGAAATTGAAATGGGCTTTCAAAATGTACGATATCGATTCGAATGGAAGTGTCGATCGACAGGAAATGTTGAAAATAATCGAAGTAGAACACTTTCTTATCGAAATATTCGAATGTGTTGTTGGATTTTCTAGTCAATTTATGATTTACTCGGTGCTGGTGTTTCGAAAAGTTCATCGAATGGTGCGTTATGCGGCCATGATCCTAATGATACACCCGAAAGTCGGACAGCACAAATATTTGCGATAATGGTACGTTTTTTTTTATTCGATCAAAATAAAAGAATCTTTTCTCTCTGTTTTTTGTTCATCTAGGATGAAGATAAAAATGGGTAAAGACATTTTCTCTTGTTGATTTGAAAACATTGTCTTGTTTTTCTCTAGAGTTATAACCGAAGAAGAATTTATTCGTGGTTGTCTATCCGACCGTGTTCTATATCAAATGTTAACTGCTGATACCAGCGATCCTGATCGATAAATAAAAGAATATTCTCGTTTTTTTTTGTCTCTTATTATTTATTTTGTCTTGTGTTTGTCTGAGTACTTATAGAAAACATTATTTTTTTTTGCTGTTTGCTAATCATGAAAAAAAGGGAAATTATAGGATACATATATCTGTCTATCTATCTATGCGTGTATGCAATTGGTTGATTCACAGCACACAAAAAGAAACTAGTGAGAGTTAAAATAGAAACAAAAAACATCATGAGACTTAAATATTATTTTAGCTTAAATTTCTTTTACATAAATATTGACGTGATTTAAATAGTTCATATTCAGACAGAGAATTGAGTTCAAACTGCACATTAGTAAAAGAAGAAAATATGGCAAAGAATCAAGTCTCACCGAGAGAAAATCAAGTCTTATGGACGATTTCAAATGAATTAACACCGATACCAATCGAAGATAATCCACCGAGTTATAATCAATATATTGCGTCGACTATGGTACTTGTACCTGAAGGAAACGATTTACATTACAGTCAAATAATACCGTATCGACAGCCATCAAATGCTAAAATTGAACGTAAAAATGGTCGTGTTCTGTCTGACGATCCATTGATAAATCGAAATTCGAATGAATTATGGCTTTATTTCATGACATATCTCAAGAAGAAACCACGTTTAATCGTGACAATTCGCGGTTATCATTACGAAGTATTTCGATAGATTTGTTTTCGAAATGATTATCTATTTGTTTTAAATAGTCATATGAGATACCTGATAGGTACAGAGCAATGAGAGCGCATAATCTAGGTCGAAATGGAGAAATCGTTCGTATAAAAACAGATTTCAATTATTCAATTGATTTAACTCCGTATATTTCTGATCATTATCATCGTATTACTGTTCTATCCGAAGAAAATTCAACCGATCGAGTTGATTTAAAAACTCTCCTTGAACGATATATTCAATCGAAAGATAGTTTCAAAGAAATTCTCTGTTCAAAACAATTAGTTGGATGGAATTTTGATGAAATACGACATCGAATTAGACGATTGATCCTTTCGACAGGTTATAAAGATGAAATTCGCATTGTAAGTCAATCGAAAACGAATTGAAAAACAACCTCAGCTTTTTGTTTGCGTGTGTTTGGTTTTAGAGTTTTTCGTATGACAATCACGAGATCGTTGCTCGTTCATCATCGAAATTGAATCGTTATTCGAAATCGATCTGGATGAGTTTATTGTGTATTTTCACTTGTCTTTGGATCGTCTTTATTCCGATCTATAATTATCTACGAAAGAAAAGTCAAATGCATCAGAATATCGTTGCTGAATATAAATTCTTGTCGACAACGAAGATGTTTCTTCAACGAAATACTCGGTTGATTTTAAACGCAACATTAATGCGTTCGAAACAACGTTTTCTTGCTGTAATCTCGTGATATATTTTTCTTTGAAATGAATAAAAAACAAAAAACTAAATATCTGATTGTGTAATCGAGTACAAATGGCATTGAGTCGAATGTTTGTTCTGTTTCATTTTTGTACATTTTTTCTTCGACGTAGAACAGAAGAATTCAACAAACGTAGATGGCCGGTCAAGGTATATTAATAATTATTATTCCGAATGATTTACCAACTGATGAACAAGAACATTCGAAAGAATTTCCTTGTTCAGCATGTAGTTCATCATTAACATCACGTTTTCGACATCATATTAGTCCGAAATTAAATTTAATCGATGCAATTTGGGTAGGAAATTGTGTCGATCGAGAATTCAAAGAAAATTCTCGTTCTCTAGATTCTTTCTGAAGATCAACGAAATTTCTTTATTACATGTTTTGCTGAATTAGGTCCTCATTCTGATGTTATCATCGAAGAATTACGTTTAGCTGAGATCGGTATTCGTCAAGGTTCGAAAGTATTCATTCTTCCATTATCATGTGCTGTCGGTGTTGATAAACTCGTAGTAGCTGACTCAAATCTCGTTGAAATCGAAGGAATTAAATCCAATGATGAAACAGAAGTTCTATTAACAAATGATCCTGAAATCAATGAAAAATTAGGAGCAAATCAAGGTGATTTTAGACGAAGTATTCGTGCACGTTTAACTGTCTTACAAGTGGTCAATGCCATACGAGGACAGACACTATTCTCATTTGATTTCTTACTTTTGACAATTCTAGCGTCGATTATTTCTCTAATTGGTTTATTAGAAGATAATGCAGTGTAAATTTTAATTTCTCAAGATGTGAATTCAATTTGTTTATTTAGAATTCTTGTTGCATCGATGTTAGTTTCGCCATTGATGGTAGAGATTTTCGAAATAATGATTAGAAAGGAATTCATTTGAGTTTTTTTTGTTTATTTTCAGGGTCCGATTTTAGGTATTGTATTTGGACTATGTATCGGAGATGCAACACTTTGGAAAGTGGGTCTGAAAACTGAAATGATTGGCTTGGGAATAACGATGCTTACAGGTTTCATCGTTGGATTATGTACAACATGGTCCGAGACGAAATGGGGCTCGTCAGGTGCTTTTCCAACCGATCAAATGCGTTCCAGGTTAAATTTCTCTTTTACATCAAAAGTAAAATTTAAAAAATTTTTCTTTTAAAATTAAATAAAGAGGTGATATTCGTCGTCTATGGGCTGGTGCTTTAGTCGCATTACCATCGGGTGCTGGTGCTGCACTCAGTGTTCTCGGTGGTAATGTCGGAAGTTTGGTAAATATCAAATCTGAAAATTGTTCATTCACTTTTATTTTTTCTTAGGTCGGTGTGGCTATCAGTGCGAGTCTTTTACCGCCTGCGGTTAATGCTGGTCTACTTTCGAGTTATGCTTTGTTAGCATCGATATTTTCATCGATTGGAACGAAATCTTCGAAAGATATTGATTACGAATCGATGAATTCGTATTTAACAGTTGCTAAGAATTGTACAGCATTTGTTGAAAATAAATATCTGCCGATGTATTCGTGTGATATGACAACTGATGCAGGATTATTAGGAATCTGTTCGTTCTTATTGACACTTGTGAACATCATTTGTATTATCGGTAGGAAATAGTTTAATGATTATAGACGAAATTACAGATTTTCGATTTTTCCTAGTTGTTGCAATGGTAATCCTACGAATTAAAGAAGTCGTTCCTATCGTTCGTGATGATGAAATAGGTTCGAAAAAAGTTTTTTTTTCTATATAATTTCTTTGATATTTTTTTTTCAGCTGAGTTTTGGCATGATGATGTTCGGATTTTTCGAGGTCAAAATAGAATTATGGGTCGTAGTGATATCAGTAATCTTGTAAACATGTGGAAATCCATTGTTAATCAAGGTCCATCAGCGATTCCTCTTGGACATGAAAATCGAATATTCGTTCGTAAACTTCGAAATCTACAAGAATTTGCTCGAGCTTATCATTTAAATCTTTCAAATGACGATGATATTCAAGTTCGAACGACTCAATCTCGTCGAAATATTCAACGAATGGCCAATGATTTACGAAAAACTATCGACGAAACGAATCAATTAAATCTCGGCAGTTTTGTTGCACAAATACGTGCGCCTAATCAACGGCGATTAACTCAAGAACGTATTCAAACATTCTATCAAGAATTAGTAGAAGTAATGCCCGAAAAATGGAAAGAAATTTTCGAACAACAATCGAAATGAAGATTTTTTTTAAAATTTGTTTTGCTTTTCTATTGAATAAATATATATGAGAATGAATAAATCAATGAAATGTCTTATATCGACGATAATTGTCAATCAGTTTTCGGTAAATGTTTAACGATGAATGCGTTTACATCTTGCATTTCCTAGAGAAGAGACAAAATATATTCGAAGAAGTTTCGAGAATAGATCGTATTTACTTGATCACAAGATGAATGACCCATACTACGATATTCTTTGAATGCATATTGCGTGAAACCCATGGCTCTGACACCTTGTTCAGTAAGATGAGCCCAACGTAATTGTACCATTGGATCTTGATCACCTGTACAGAGAAAAAAAAGCGTTTCGAATATCGTTTTCTATTCGTTTTACCATGACATTGGAGAACTGGTAAATTAACCTTTTTATCACCTGAAACCAAAGCCTAAAAAATTTCAAAAAAAAAAAGAAATTATTCATTCGACAAAATTCGATTTGAATTCAACTTGAGGAAATGTAGTTGATAATGGAAGCCATGTTGACAAAGCCACAACACCACCATATGTATGCGATGATGTTAAAGCTAAATAAAAAGAAACGATTTTTTTTTTCGAGCTTGTCAATTGAATTTATCTACCTGCATGAAGAGCAACTGCTCCTCCCCTAAATCATCAAAATCTTTACAAACAATTCATTTTTATAGAATAAACGAATTTACATTGAAAAACCACCGACAATCTAAAATAAATAATTCGATTATGAGAGTTTTTCATTATAAAAATAGTCAACTCACAACACGATCAGCTGGAATACCATTTTTGATTTCTTCTTCAACAAGATCCTTTACTAATTAGTTAAAAATCAATATAATTATTCGACAAGATCAAATTTCTTTAAATTTACATGCTTTCGAAGCTTTTTCAATGCCTTCTTTATCTTCTTTGGCATTTTGATCAAGACCATGAATATCAAACCCTAAATACTCTCGATTTTGATCAGATATTTCGTTCTTCTTCAATCGACTCACAAGTTGGCATAGGCATTCCCATGTTCAATGTAACTCGTTGAACTGGTCTATTCAAATCAACAAAAAAAACCAATCGAACAGCTTTCTCTTTTGATTTCTTACGCATTCGGAAAAATAAATTTAACATGTGGAGCCGCTTTAGGAATGTTATATTCTTTAAAAGCTTCAAGCCAACTTGTTCTATAAATTGAATTGAAAAAAATGAAATCAACAAATCTCATTCATCTCACCCAACATCACCAAGACCATGAAGAAAAATTAGCTGGAATAAAAAAAGAAGAAGACATGGAATTACTCATAATTCTATTAACAAATTCAATTTACACTGGCTGTGTGCTTGGCACTAGCAGGAATGACGGCAGGTCCTCGACTCATAGTTTAGTTCTTTTTTATCTAGAAAAAAAAACACGGAAAAACGATAAATGATTTCAAATTTTCGGAAGATTCTTTTTAATGAAAGCAATCACATCCTTAATTTCCTAAAGAGACAAAAAAAAAGAAATGAACAATTTAATCAATAATAAAAATTACTTCATCATTGGACGAATGAACTAATCCACGGTATTCTTTAAAAGAATACTGTTGAAACCCCATTTCACGAAATAATTGTTCACTTAATCGACCCCAATTTACTTGCACAACTGGATCACGATCACCTGAAAACACAAAACATTCGAAATATGTTTCTCCAACATTCAACGAATACCATGGCATTGAAGAATAGGCATATTAGCTTTTTTATCACCAGCAATCATTGCCTAGAAATATTTCACCAATAGATATTTTTGTCATATTATTATGAGTAAATCTAACCTTAGGAAATGTTTTCGATAAAGGTAACCATGTTGATAGAGCTAAAACACCGGCTAATATACGAGGTGTTTTCAAAGCTAAGAACAAGAAACATCAATGAGAAGGAAATAGAGATTTTATCTACCGCTATGAAGAGCAACTGCACCACCTCTGAATCATCGAGAAATAGTTAATCGTTTGTGTGAATTGTATTTCTTTGAACTTACTGAGAAAAACCTCCAATAATCTAAATAAAACTAATTAAATTCGATTAATTTCATTGAATTTTACATACGATACGATCAGCAGAGATTCCTTTCGTAATTTCATCTTCAATTAATTCATTTACTTAATTTATAAGAACAAAAAATTTCAATGCAAATTCTTCGACAAACAAAATGAATTTTACAATAATTCGAAGCTTCGACTACTCCTTGTTCATCTTCTTTTGCACTACGATCAAGTCCATAGGCATCGAACCCTTCATGAAAAAAACAAACGAACAACTATCAATGCACTTTACACATGAATCTAAGCTATTAACTCACATCCCGGCATCGACATGCCCATGTTTAAAGTTATTTTTCGCATTGGACTAAACGACAAGAAGCAGACAGATGAATTCAATGGGAAAATATAATTGTTAACGAACGCGGATGGAAATAGAAATTTGACATGTCGAGCATTATTTGGTATTCCATAATATTCGAATGCTTCGAGCCAACTTTCTCTAGATGAATTGGTGTGATTAATCAAAATAAATATACAAAAAAAGGTTTCATTTTTTTCTTCTTACCCAACATCTCCAAGACCGTGTAAGAAGATTAACTACATACAAAAATAAATTGAAAATAAAAAAAAGTCATTTATTATCTAGTTTTTTACACTCGCTGTATGTTTATTCGTTGGAGAAATAATGGCCGATGGCTTTTTGATCTTTATTGAATTGGTCACATTTTTTGTCTGAGATAAAACACTAAAAAATATTTTTTTAACAACAATATTCGAATTGATTGAGAGAAGAAAACCATACGGAGAACTCGTGGATAATGAACGATAAAAAACAGTACTAAAATAAGCTAAACCCATTGAGATCATCAAACAGAATAGATTAGTATTCCAAGCCAGTGTTTTCTTTTTCTTTTCGTTATAAGGATAAATAGAAAAAAAAACTAACTAAGGCAAAAAACGTTTTCATTGGCTCGACATCAAACAAATAGAAATAAGGGGAAAAAAGCAAACTCTCTAAATCATCAGAAAAAAAAGAATCATAAACCAAAGGGAAAACAATTGAACTGTTGATCCTCGATTGGATTGTTTGTTTCGTTCATAATCAGCATAGGATTTCGTTGGTGAATAGGCTCGTGTACGTGTACTGTACGTAACAGTAGCAGGTGCTGTCGGTTGAGTTTGATAGACATGATGTCTTGGTGTTTGATACTGCGGACTTGCTGGTTGTCGATGATGAACATTTGGATTTGGCAATGGTGTCGGTTGAACAAATGTACCGTAATGTCTGCCTTGATAATTCGAAGCCATATTATTCGATTGAATCGGCGTTTGTGCGGGATCGATCAGTTTTGTTACTAATCCTGGTTGATCATTGCATTTGTCCGTATAACAACATGTGAGATCTTGATAGGTTTGAGATTGTTGTCGCATTCGTTCACATTCGTCATTCGATGACCAACCACGATGCCATTTGACAACGTGATTTCGTCGATCATCGTCAGTACATTGTGAATAATGATTTCTTGCTAATGGATTTGACGAACAAACAGTACGATAACTAAAACATGCACAACCTATTGTCGAACATGGAATTCCATCATGTGTCGCTGTACTGGTGATTTCAGCTTCATGATATGCATAACTTAACAATTGATTCGATGTTTGACTTCGTGTTTCTTCATGTTCATATCTCGAAAAACATGTTATCGATATTTTAAGACCACTTTGACAATAAATTGGCAACACACTACAAGTAACTATGAATAGAAATAACATCATTTGTCTGTTTATCGATATATATCGCAGCAACGATATTTATACATATGTAGGTCCCTCAATTTTGGCCCCCCCCTCTCGAAGAAAAGAACCGATATAATTAATACAAACTGCTGTGCAACATGTAAATAATTGTCATTGATGATCATCATTTATCTTGTTGTTGTTGTTGTTGTTTTGCGTTTGTACAAAAATCCTTATTGATCAGATATGATGTGATTTATTTATTGATTAAAAAAAGCAAAGAAAAAAAAGACGAGCGACAGAAGGTTAAAAAAACAGTTGTTTAATCACCACCTTCCGATTCACGAATAATATGTAGACCTAGAACAATGAAAATGTTAGACGATATCAACGAAAACAAAACGATTCTAACCATCAAGTTTTTTCAAAGGTTTCAAACGTTTTTGTACTTCATTTTGCCAGGCATCTTGACTGCCACCATTGTCTTCTAAGAATTTTTCATGTAAAGGATTTCCCGTGAAAACTAATTCGTGAAGTGTTTGTAATTCTGCCTTGAGAAAACAAAGAAGAAAACGATTCATTCGATATTCGAAGAACAAAATCTTACTAATTTTTGAAACTCAACCCATTCTTTGACAGCATTATTACTCATATAGAGTACTTTTAATTTTTTCATTCCACCAATACCTTTTAATTTTTCGATTTGATTATACGAAATCCATAGTTCTTCTAATGTATCGCCAACAGCTTCCAAACCAACGAGATTTTTTATTAAATTTCGACCAAGTGAAAGAATCTTTAAATTTTCTGAATAAAATAAGTCCGTCAACGATTCGAATTATTCGCAAAGAAAGATTTACTTAAACCGTTGAGATTGGCAATTTTTTCGATCATATTCGTTGACAAAGCTAATTTTCTAGAAATGAATTTGTTTTTCTTTCATTGAAAACAATCAAATCAAATTTCAATCGTACTCGCAAGCAGCTAAAGTCGAAATTGATGCGTCCATTTTATCAATCGGTGGAAATTGTCCATAGAGTAGAACTTCTTTTGCTTCGGACGCTTTCTGTTGGCTTTTTTCTTCCTGAAAAAAAAGAGAAAATAAATCTTGTTCACAAGTTCTTTATATGAAGACAAATACCCATTTAGCTAATGCTTCTTTTGTTGTCATACTTGATTTCGCCTAGAGACAAACAAAGTTGATTTTCATTAATCGAGAAAAATCTTGAATCTTCTTTTTCTTTATTACCATGATAGCAGATTCTTATGAAAACGTCGACTGTGTATTGAAGAAAATTTAGAAAATGATTTTTTTTATGCCATTCAATTTGTTGGTTGTCGTGGAGACGAATTTTTCGGCGGACTGAGAAAATAGTTGAGGAGAAAATTTTTTTCTCTCAATTCAAAATTAGTAAAATCACTACTCCATTCGAAAATCGATTTCTATTTTTAGTAGATAATTCTTCGAATTGTTCTGATTACTTAGGACATCTGTCATTCGTAAGACATACTTACTGCACATGCACTGAATCGAAAAATAACAAAACGAATTTATATGCAAATAGAATCGAATATTCTTGTACCGTTATCGAACAGATTTATTTCCTGAAACCTCTAGCAAATTATTCATTTCGACAACGTGTGAAAGGAAAAAAAGTTGTCTTTATCTCTTGTTCTTATCTTCTTCTTCGTGTACACAAAAAAAACAATACGCTTATAGCAAAAACATATAGACCTTTCGAAAACAAAATTGTTGAAGGTTAATCAAGGTAAATACGAAAACCATGTGACAATATACGATCTTGTGATCACGTCAGGTTTCGAATAAATTCGATTAGAGAGCGAACGAAAATAACATAGTAATTTATACCATTACATGTTTTTTCTTTTTCTCTTTTCTTTATGCTTTTTTTTCTTCTTCTTCTTCTTCTTCTTTTCTAATAAGAACGAGTGTGTCGTTATAAAACAACATGGTGTAAAAAAAGGCAACATATGTTTTTTATGTCTATGCTTGGATGAAGACTAAAAGAAAATATTGAAAAAAAGAATTTGTTTCTTTCTTTATAGAAGAAAATCCGTAAACTAATCATCTATCAAAAAATGAACACCAGCAATATCTAGTATAAATCACATGGACAAACGAAATCCATTGCCAGTCGTGCCGGTAGGCAATTATTTTCTGAAATCAAGGTTATACTTTAATGCCGATTGATTTTCATTACTAATCTTATGCTAACAAACACAGTTGAGATTATTCGATATGTACGACCCCTACAATTATTGAGTAGAACGCATTTCTATTCGATCACAACGATCGTATATGTTTTTTTCCTTCTTGTGTTCCCGTCAGTCAGTTAGTTTATCTCTATTAACTAATACGAGTGTTGGCGAATGTCATTCTCCTACTGTTGTTACCCATCCTTATAATAAAAAGAAAGAACAAGAAGAAACAGATTAGACAAAAACTAATATTATCAACAGAAGAAAACAACATATTCACAACATTTCTCTTATTATTTTTAATTTCCTGTGTTCTCTCAAATAAAAAAAAAAGCCGCCGAAGTTTTTGATTAACATGATTGTTGTAAATAAACAATGATTCAAGATAAAGACGAAAACATAACTATGGATGAAGAGGTGAGGAAAGAATGTCGAGATTAAACTGAATCGAATCGAACGTCGACGGAAATATTTTCGATGAAATTGTTGTTTATTTGTTTTTAGAACAAAGATATTGGCGGTACAAGCGATGCACCTGCCGTAGCAGCAACTACAAATAGTGGTTCGAATAAACGCCAAAACCAAACGGATGATGACGAAGAAGAAGATGAGCCAGTTTATATCGAGTCAAGTCCTTGCTCCCGGTGGCAAAAACGGCGTGAAACAGTTCGTTTCTTTGCTCTCGAGCATTTTGTTTTTCTTTATTTTTGGAATAAAAATAGGTTGCTCAACGTGATATACCTGGAATTGATGCATCGTATTTAGCCATGGACACGGAAGAAGGTGTTGAAGTTGTTTGGAATGAAGTATTATTTTCGGAAAAGAAGATCAGTGAAAGTCAGCATGTAAATACACGAGATTTTCAAGAGAAATATACGTTTACAGATGAGTTGATTTCTTTTTAAGAATAAAGTTAGCGAAGTTTTCGATAAATTAATCGAATTAAATCATATGAATATTGTCAAATTTCATTCATATTGGCAAGATCGAACAAAAACCGACGATCGTCCTCGAGTTTGTACTTTATTAATTATTTAATTTTCAATTCATTTTCTTTCTCCAGGTTGTATTCATAACTGAATACATGTCAAGCGGTTCATTGAAGCAACTTTTACGTAAAACAAAAAAGACTAAACAAAGTCTATCGAAAAATTCTTGGCGACGATGGTGTATACAACTACTATCCGCTTTGAAGTAGATTTATTTACTTATTTATTTCGACTAAATAAAGCTATGTTCGAATGTCTAGTTATTTACATTCTTGTGAAGAACCAATTATACATGGAAATTTAACATGTGATACAATATTCATTCAAAATACGGGTCTAATTAAAATTGGTTCGAGTATGTCGAATAGATTCTTTCGTTTTGTTTGAGTTATTCATATGTTTATTTCTCGAAAATCTTGTATAGTACATTATCCTCAGTTGAAAGTTTTTGCTGATTTGGGTATTGGTATGTGCACAATATATGTAAAAAAAAAGCAAAACCAATTCTACTAAGATTTGTTTTCCTTATTTCTTTGCTTATTGTTCTCGTGTTTTTTTTTCATAATGCTGTGCTCAAACAAAAGCACCCAGATTCTGTTCTTTGTTTTGCATTGAAAAAGCTCAGTGAAAGAATGTTTTGTTTTTTGTTTAGTTGCACCGGATGTATTGCATCGACATGTGAAAAGTATTTCGGATACAGCAGCGAAAAATCTTCATTTTCAAGCACCGGAAATTGATACAGGTTTGAAGGAAAACAGAAAAAAAAACAGGAACATTTTGAGAGGATTTCTTATGTCATAGAATTAACTCAAATTTCATCAGCTGTTGATATCTATTCACTTGGCATGGTCACACTTGAAGTAGACACTTGATATTTCTTTTTGACGATCGATTGATTACTGAATTGAGGATGTTTAGATGATTAATCTTGATCTTGGTGGTAATGGTGAAATTCATTCGGTAACAGATGACGTCATCGATGAGGCGATTCAATCATTGGAAAATGTCGATCAAAAAGTAGATGAGAAATGAAAGATGTTGAGGGTGTTGAAGATGAATATTTAAATTCTAGGATTTAATTTTGAAATGTCTCGAACCGAAGCCATCAGATCGTCCGACAGCACGTGAATTGTTATTTCATCCAGCTCTGTTCGAAATCCCAACGTTAAAAATTTTATCTGTACATGCGTTAGCCGATGATATTCGTATGAAAATAGCTCTCGAATTGATTTGAAGACAATTTATTTTCTTTCGAAGGTCTCAAGCCAGATCGATCGTTTATTTCTCCTTCAACAAATCCCATATCCACTGAACAAATTTTTGCTGAGTTAGAATCTAGTCGTGAAGGTGTCAAACCAGTCGTTTACACGTAAATTACAAAACTTTCTAAAAAGAAAACCTTTTCTCATTAATTCACTGATTTTTAGTTACAAAGATTGTCCATCGTTTGATTTGGATAAACTTTTAGAAGATGTTCAAAATGGTCTATATCCTATTACAGCTTATCATTTATTATTCCCAACGCATAGTTCACTAAATGTACCTAATCGTTCAACTATGACCGATAAAAATCTCACATCATCGACATCATCCATTGCATCATCATCAACATCAGCAGCAAATGAAAACGATGTAACAACACCCATACAAACAGTTACAGATCCATCGTTATTTCATGCAGCCAACACAGCAGATATGAATCCAATGAAATCAAGAGCAAATACATCATCATCAGCAGCAACACATAACGAACGATCAGGTTCAGTTGTGCATGATTCTGAACATCATCATCATCGACGAGATTCAACAACAACACCAACGCCAACACCAACGAATACGAATTCAACAAATAATAATAATAATAATAATAATAACGATGAAAAAGAAAACCGAAGAATTGTTGATATACAATGTAAACTAAAAACAAAAGAGACAGGCTTATGCATGGTAAATGAATGAGAAAGAAAAATGATTCAAGTTAATCAAATTTCATTTTTTTTCTCGAATTTAGTTGTTTATAAGTGTGAAATTTCAAGATCGTTTACAGCGTGATATGACTGCTGAAATTGAACAAGACGAAACAGCAACTAGTATTGCTCAACAATTGTTAGAACTCGGTTTAATCCATGAGGTTTATTTTCTTAAATTTTCACGTTTGAATACGGTTTTTTTTTCTATTTCATTTTTTCAGAATGATTATTCTCGAGTCGAACAATCCATTGACAAAGCAATCAATGTAACAATTGCATCTCCTGATGTAATTAATGCAACATCGCTCGATGCAAAAAAGACAACCGTCGTTGCTGCATTGATCACAGCTCAAGTTCCACAAAACCAAATCAATACAACACCACCGCTACCACCCACTATGATTGATGCTACCGAAACATCAGCATAGATGAACCCGCCTTGATTGTGTATATAGATATAGATATATTCATACAAATCTAACAAGCCAAGTGTCCGTTTCGTCTAGATTTGGTGCTGACAATCTCGATGTTCGTCTTGTTTTTAAACGCCAAGCGATTCTCTATTTATTCTTTACTCGTATGAATAGTTTTTATCATCAATTTATTGGTTCATTTATTTCCTCGAATATAACCAAAAATAAAACAATAACAACAACATCACCATTGAATGTCTTTCGCTGTATACCATTTAAACTTCCTTCTGTTCCTCATTTTGCTCTCTCGCTCTTTTTTTTCGATGTTCATTTATTTTCTGTGTTTTAAAATAACGTTAGAAAAGAAAACCATTGGCAATGACTGAATCAAATAAAAAAAAGAGCAAAATCGATTTACAAACTGACTATCTATGATTTGAAGAGAAAAAAAGGAGAAACAAATTCACGAGAATTGCTTTCTCTCTCTCTCGTGTTACCTGAGTAACCAGCAGAAAAAAAATCAAGAATGAGAACAGTTTTGTTGACAAAAAAAAGACGGGAGATGCTAAATAAATAAAGGCAATTGAAAATATTTCCTTCTCATTAATTGGCAATACAATACGCATAGGATTTTTTTGTTCAATTCATATGAATACGATAAAATACAAACACGAACTCATCCGGCTACACGCATATTTTTCATCGAACAATTCAATTTTTTTTCCTGCAACATGTTGTCCTTCGACTGAGTTCTTTTTCTTGCTTGTTGATCAACGAATACTCATAATATATGCATACTTACAATGCCATTCATTCTCAATTCAACGAAGAAGCAGAAGAGAAAAAAAAATCAGACGAAATAAATCAAACAATGAAGAGATTTGCCGAGTATAATTTCGTTTTTTGTTGTTTTTCTAGATGCGAAATTTGAGACGTATTTCGCTGAGATCGATTCTAACTTTAATATGTCTCGTGATTTGTTTTCTTTTGTCATCATTTATTGCTACTAATTTAACACGTGAACCCACTGATGTCGATCCCGCACTCAACTGTGATTGTCCAACTATAGCACCGCAAATAATCACGTCGAGAATTGAAGTTACTGTTATTCAACGAGTCGAAGTGCCGGTTCCAGGCGGCAATGTCAGTACAATTTATGTGCCGCAAACACCTCGACCATTGCCACCTTGTACACCTTTGACTGACGATGCACCTATTCAACGTGCGATTATTATTTACTATCCACATCATCAGAGTGAATATTTTTTTCCTGAAGTTCGATGGTTGTATCGTTCATGGGCAGAAATGTTACGTGGTCAGCCGAAAAATTGGCGTACTGATTTTGTGATTTTTACTTATAATTTCTCGGCGGAATATCGAAGTCTCGGTTGTATCAATCGTATTCGTCAAAATAAAGAAGAACCATCGGTCTGTCGACTTTTTATCTATGCTCCCATTCAATTTCGAACAAACAATGTAACAACTAATAAATTCGAACATGCCTTTGATGATGCTAAAAAATTAGCTGCACATTTTAAAGATGACGTTCAACAGATGGTCACTGTACCGATGGTCAACGATCCAACTACATTCGATGCTCAACGTTCAGAATTATTGTATGTTGTTCTACGAGAATACGGTTATATCGATTCGATAAATACGTTGTATGAAGGTTATAATACATTTAAAATGTATGATTTCGTCATGAGAACTGATATTGGTAAAAATTAAATTAAAAAAATTGAAAAATTTTAGTTTTTGATATTTAGATGTTTTTATTTATCGACATTTTGGCAAATATATTCCTAAGAATTGTACATTTATAACTGGAGGTGGAGGTTATGGTACTGATTTTAATCGAAGACGATTAAAACGTGTCGCTCGAGATATGGATTTCGCTCATGCTGGTGTGTCCGGCATGGGTTCGACATGGTACGGTTCAGCTTATGATGCATTTCTAGTTGCCAATCAGACTCTACACGGTATGCTTTGGTTAGCACAATATGAATTTGCTTCGCCTGAACGACAATCCAAACTAGGAACTCTCCTATGGCCTGAATGGTAAAACTTTTCAAAGTTTTTATTTTTCTTCGTTAACTTTTTTGATTTGTCAGGCATTACGGTGTTCTACTTCTATACGGTCAACATTTAGCATTGAATCATTTAGTTGGTACAAATCAAATTCGATTGACTATCGGTGGTGATCTACTTGATCAATCATCGACTGATTCGAATCCGAATTATCTTCAGCATGGTACTCGTTTGAATTTTCATTGTTGGCATACGAATGAACGTTTCTCGAAATTTGCATTTAAACTCGGACATTATAAAAAATCTGAATTAGAAAAATATCGAAACGATACAACAGCTCAAGCCTATGTAAGATACCGAAATGATCCGTTTCGAATGATTGATCTTGTTTTTCTTAGGCGATGAGAATGGCTCTCGAATCGAAATACATGTCACTCGAGCAAATGGCTGCTTTAGTACTCGGAAATTTCACGACTTCGTAAATGAACATTAGATTTTATTTGTTTGTTTGTTTGTTTTTGTTTGAAATTGTTTAGTAATAAAGAAGAGAGAAAAGTACTTCTCCATAGAATTACTTTCCATAGATAACCACGAACGAAAACAATGAAATCGAAAATTTCGTTCGTTTTCTTTCTTCTTTTCGTTATTTTCTATTTATCAATTAATCAATTTCATTCATCAATTCAAATATCTCATTCGAATAAGACTCGAATTTGTTGTCTTATTTTAACCACATCGAACTACTTTCAAACACGTGCACGAGCTGTAAATCAAACATGGGCACCGAGATGTGACAAATATTTTTTCATTTCCGAACAGCAGACATCTCAATTACCAATTTTGCCTATCAAAAATCTGACAAATGGTTATCAACATCTAACAAAAAAGTCGACACTCGCATTTTTCTATGTTTACGAACATTTTTTTCAATATTTCGATTGGTTTGTCAAAGCCGATGATGATACGTATATTTTCGTTGAAAATCTTCGTTCTTTTCTCGGCAAACAAAATCCATCACGACCAATTTCATTTGGTTACAATTACAAAGTAAGAATTGAACTCAATGAGCGCAAATCAAACGAGAATTTGCGATTACATTTCAGTCAATTGTCAAAAATGGCTTTCAATCGGGTGGTGCAGCGTATGTTCTAAGTCGTGAAGCATTGCGACAATTCTATTTCGGACATCATCGAGTCAATTCAACTTGTATCATCGAAAGTAAACGAGGTGAAGATGTCGAAATTGGTGATTGTCTGAGAAAGAATCATGTTCAAATGGGCAAATCTATTGATGAATATAAACGTGAACGTTTTCATCCGCTAACATTTTCTCATCATTACTACGGTCGATTTCCAAAATGGTTACTCAAATATGCTGAAAACAAACCATTATCTGTATTTGATTTGATTATTATCGTTTTCTATTGATTGATTTTGTTATCTTCAGGGTAGGAATTGTTGTAGTGAAACGACAATTTCATTTCATTATGTCAAACCCAAACAATTGTACTTTATCGATCGAATTCGTTATGGATTTCGTTCATAGTGCGACCTCTAGTCTTTTTCATGTCTATTTGTTCGAAACCAAATCAATGACTAATTTATATATGTTTCACACTGTTGTTGTTATTTTCTTTTCATCATTTTAAGAACACAGATCGTGTAGAACTTTTTGTTATTACAGATATGACTTCATCAACGACGAATAATAATAATAATAAAGCGATTTTTAATGATGCTGAAGTAAGACTAAAAATGAGAGGTTGATGAATGAGCAAATTTCGTTTTTATTTGTTTCTTAAAGCTTGATCCATTTCAAGGATTGGATGTGTCGCGTTTATCGACTGAAGATATTATTGCACGAACACGTTTATTAGATAATGAATTGAAAGTATGTCGACAATTTTCGAACGATGAACATATTTTCTTTTTCTTTTCAATAGATTATGAAAAATGATATCGTTCGAATATCTCATGAAAGTCAGAATATGCGTGAAAGAATAAAAGATAATAAAGAAAAAATCAAAGTTAATAAAACATTACCATATCTTGTTTCGAATGTCATTGAAGTAAGACGATTGAGGAGAAAAAAAAACAAGCAAAGATTTTTCGTTCAAGTTGTTTGATCTCGATCCGCAAGGAGAAGAAGACGAAGGAGCGAATATAGATCTCGATGCACAACGACAAGGCAAATGTGCAGTTATTAAAACATCAACACGTCAAGTAATCAAATCGAATCTCTGAATTTCTTGAACGAACTGTTTATATTCTTTGCAGACGTATTTCCTCCCGGTTATCGGTCTTGTCGAGCCCGAAGAAATGAAACCTGCCGATTTAGTCGTATGTTTAGTTTTCAAACAAAAAAAAAACTCAAAATTAACTTTCGTCTTCTCAGGGCGTTAATAAAGATTCGTATTTAGTCTTAGAAAAACTTCCCGTCGAATATGATTCGCGTGTGAAAGCAATGGAAGTCGACGAACGACCAACAGAACAATACGGTGATATCGGTGGTTTAGACAAACAAATTCAAGAACTCATCGAAGCCGTTGTCCTTCCAATGACACACAAAGATCGTTTTGAAGCTTTGGGCATTCAACCACCGAAAGGTGTTCTCCTCTACGGACCACCGGGCACAGGCAAAACTCTGTTGGCACGTGCTTGTGCGGCGCAAACGAAATCGGCATTTTTGAAATTAGCCGGTCCACAACTTGTACAAATGTTTATCGGCGACGGAGCGAAATTAGTTCGTGATGCATTTGCTCTCGCTAAAGAAAAACAACCGGCCATCATCTTCATCGATGAATTAGACGCCATTGGAACAAAACGATTCGACAGTGAAAAAGCTGGCGATCGTGAAGTACAACGAACAATGTTGGAATTGTTGAATCAATTGGATGGTTTTCAACCGAATCATGATATTAAGTACGAAAGCACGAATTTATTTTGCAAGTCATGATCATTGTTTTGTCTACTAGAGTTATTGCAGCAACAAATCGAGTTGATATTCTCGATCCTGCGTTGTTACGTTCAGGTCGACTCGATCGTAAAATCGAATTTCCTCATCCAAACGAAACAGTAAAACTTGTCTTGTTTTCTTCTTCGAAACAAAAACAAAATGTTTCGTCTAGGCTCGTGCTCGAATCATGCAAATTCATAGTCGAAAAATGACGACCAATGAAGATGTTAATTTCGAAGAATTAGCTCGTTGTACAGACGATTTTAATGGTGCACAATGTAAAGCTGTTTGTGTCGAAGCTGGTATGATCGCTTTACGTCGTGGCGGTGTCGAAGTTCAACATGAAGATTTCATGGACGCTATTCTTGAAGTACAAGCGAAGAAGAAAACCAATTTGAATTATTATGCTTGATGAAATCAAGTGTTAGTTTCATTTTTTTCTCTCTTTCTTTCTTTTTCTTTTTTTTTTAACTTATAAACAAAAAAAATATATTATTAAATCGAGAAATCTCTACCAACGACGATTGTTTGGTGGTTTTTTACCAAATGACCATGATGAACGAATTTTACGAGATGAGAAAAGAGATTTTCTTGAACGATCAGATGTCGACAACCATAGATATGATGAACGTTGTGAGAAAGATGATATATTTATAGAAATATTCGTGAAATTCATTGTATCGAAATAGCCTGAAAAAAGTTCATTTTCTTTTTTGCAAAAAAAGAGAATTAAATCAATACGGTAATGAGAAATATTTCCAGCTACAATGCCAACAATAGCTCCGATTGTGACGAATGTCAACGTTCCGCAGAGAAACAGACCGAACCGATATGAAGCCGGATCACTAATTGAAAACAATTCATTTTTTATTGATTTTAAAAATGAATCAAACATGCTTTACCCTTGAATCGACGGGCTTGGAATCGGTTGTGACAAGGGTTCCTGTATCAATTCCATTTGTTAATTGATACGAAAAACAAATAGTATATTTTTTCCTCTGTAATTTGTTACGCATCGATGATCAATTCTTCCCGTGTTTTTATTGCTGAGAAGACCTTGAATACTATTTGACAAGCGTAGAACTGATCCAGCAGACAAAACAGAGAGTTGTGGTTTCATTTCGAGAGAAATGTTTTGATGTGCACGAGCAATGTCGTTATCGTTTCGTCGTGGCTTCGTGGCTTCGCGGCATCGACGGAAGACTTTTATTACGATTTGAGATTGAAAAGAAAGTAACTCGTAATGTCATGCTTAAAAAAAGGCACGTCATTGATAAATTTCAAAGGCTTTTGACTAATCAAAAAAAGAACGTGGAGAGAGATTGGCAAATAAAATCATTCTGTAGATACACGTATATGTAATAGGAAAGATTGACTGACTACATTCTCTTCTCACCCACTTCTTTCCTTATAATCAAACGTTATTCCATTGTCTTAAATAAAACTTTGAAAAGAACAAAAAAAAACGAGAAAAGAACACGAGTGAACAAAGGATCGTTTTTATTACAAAAGAAAAAGCAAAGTCGTAAGTCGATCTAGTTTTGTTGTTTAAGTCAATCATAAGAAAAATAAGAATTTGTCGACAACATGCACACATCAGAATATCAAAGTGGACAATTTAGTCGACGAAGAATGCGTCCACAACCTCCAGTAAAACATGTTTATTAAAAATTGATTTATTTATTTTAATATTTGACCTTTTGCTTTTTTGTTTCTAAAGCCACCAATGCCAATTAATTATGCGACAGCCGCTGTTCCGACATTAGCTCCATTCGGTACGGAATATACTCCTGAGCAATATGTTAAAATAGTTGCTAGTCGAACAATACCTATCCCGTTATCACGGAATAATAAAAGCAGTTCTATGTCAAGATCATTTGCACAACAATCGTAGGTTTGATTTTTCTTATTGAACACCGTTTTGATTGAGAGACGTTTTTCGCCTTCTTCTTCTTCTTCCTTTCTTTTATATTGAATTTTTCTCTTTTTTTCTGTTGTTAACCAATGTTGTTCTTCTAATGGAAGAGAGAAAAGTCTCAATAGCATAACAATCGCAAGTAATCTACTTCTTGAATCAAACAACTAGTCACACATACTTTGTTTCGACATCAACAATCAGAGAAAAAAGAAGAAGAAGAAGAAAAGTGTGAGTTACCCAAGCAACTCTAGTCGACAACAGAAAAGGCAAAATTGTAGCGACAACAAACATATACCACTAAAAGAGCAAAAAACGAGAAATTGCCATTGAGTATTTGATTGACGCCTTTATTAAACGCGTCATTTTTCTCTTTTTGAGTTTGAATATCAGGAAAAGAAACGTAAAATGTCGTTTACACGATACTATCCAATGTCAAGTCACATTTAGTAGGTTAAAAATCGAATTGAATATCGATTGTTTTCTTTTTATTATCTGTCAGTGATCCAGCTGTAGCACCAACGAAACCTATTCAAAATATTTCAGCAGTTGATAATTCACGTTTTCAAAATTGGCAACCAACATCACGATTCGATACGACATATCGAGCTGAATTCGTCAATCGACCTCGAAATCAAGTACTTTCGATGTCAATCATCTCTTTAGAATAAACACGAACTTTTCTTCTTCTTCTTCTTTTTTCGCGTTCAGGAGCAACACACAAAACCAACACGACAGTTTAAAAATGCTCTCAATCAATACTCAGTTTTGCCACCAATAGCCAATGATAATCGTTCCGAAGTATCCGATCGTAAGAGTGTATCTGAAAATCAACAACAACCACCTTATCCAGATCAAGAAGTACCAAGTAATGAAAATTTATTAACAGCGAACTATCCAATAGAAACACAAAATTACGATCAACAACAAACATGGAACAATGATAACAATAATAATTACTATAGTGCAGCACCGGAAGATACGTATTTACCTAATGAACCGATTTTATTAACTGATTTCGAAGAAAATCGTCTAGCCGAACAAATACGTAATCAATTAGGTGCTGGAGCTGTTGAACGATTGAAATTATTCTATCAAGAATTAGCTGCTTACGATCCGAATGCAACTGGTTTTGTGCATTATTCAAATATTCAAACATTAGCTTATCAACTCGGCGTAATAAAACTCTAAAATTTTCTTTTCAAACTTGAATATTCGAATTTTCCTTTCGAAAATTTAGATTCAACTAGCTGAAGATACACTTCGTTTTGCTATGTGCAAATTCGTTTCACCGAATCAAACTCGTGGTTATGTTAATTACGAGGAGATGGTTCGATATTTCGGCAAATGTGTCCCATCTGCCTATCCAACACAAAGGTTTGATTGTTTTCCACGAAAGACATCTCAATTTCTTATTCACATCTGTTTAGAAATCAACAACAACAACAACAACAACAAGATCGAAATAGTCCACAAAAACTTCGAACAGCACAAACTCAACCAACAAGCGAAGATCAATTCGATCCTGATGAACGACAAATACGTGTTTTATTAAAACAAAATCTGAAAAATTTCGATCTGACCGGCACGATTGATTTCGACAGATTAACACGAGAATTAAGTCAAGTCGATCGAAATCAAAGTGGTATTTTAAATCGACAACAAATCGAAGAAGTTGTCTATAAAGTTCGAATACCATTTCAACGTTCATTAATCTATCAAATTCTCGAAAAACATTGCCGATCATCACCAAGATTATACGAGTAAACAAATAGAACTGATCATTCAATGATAGAAAAATTATTCTATTTAGTTGGAGAGTATTTGTTCAATATCTAAAAGAACAAGTCTATGATCTCAAACAAATTCAAGATCAAACAAGTCCAATTTATTCTCAAGTAATTCGAATTTTCAAATTTATAAAGAAAACAATTTTTATTTATTCAAGCTCGTTCCGAATCGTAATCAATGGCTCGATGATCTTCAACGAGAATTTCATGAAAAAGATCGTTTACGTATCATTGATCGATACATTTCTAATAATGCTGGTGTTCGATTAGTAATGTTTAGTTCTCTTTCAAACTCCTATTGACTTTTTCGTTCTAGGAAAGTACTCATCCAACAGCTTGGTTCACTCGATTCTTACGTTTAGCTAATGCACTCTATACTCATCGAACGAGTTCGAATATTTCACGTAGGAGATGTTGTTGTTTGACAATTTGCATTTTGACCTTTGTGTTTTATAGAGGATTTCGTACTACCAATGGAAGAAGCTCGTCGACTCTTTCGCGCTTATAATCATGTTTGGGATTTGAAAATCGATGAATTTAAAGTTCAAAAAGTTTTCGAGAATTGTTCACGAAATGGTCGAGTTTTAATCAGCGATGCACTTAAACAATTGGCTAATTAAGAACAACATTTTTTGCTTCTTTTTTTTCACTATTTTCTTTTTCTTCTTAAATAAATATTCATTTGTTTCAATCAAATATTGATCTTTTTCGCTTTGATATGCACAGGAGATAACCCTGAAGTTCTAATTAGAATATCATTGGAGTCGTTTTCGGCGAAGACGATGACAAGCAAGTAAACAGATTGTTTACCTTGGTTTTTATTAGAAATTAATTAAATCATTGGAGAACGTTCAGTTAATATGTGTAAAAATGATACGTGTACGTAAAGTTTTGCGAAAAAAAAGACGAAAGGAGAGTGAGAGAAGGGTCATATTTCGTCGCACATCATTGCTAACATTTATTCTCCTTATCTTGAACGAAGGTTATTATCATAAAAAGAGAGAAAGAGAGAAAGAGAATAGAATTGAATAAAAATTATCGTTCTCTTTCTTTTTTTTTGCCTGTTCGGTTGAACAATGTTACGTAAAAGAGAAGAAGACTTGAAGGTGAAACAATCATAAACATAGACGAATCTTTCACCTGAATCGACATTGTCAAATAAATATTCATTAGAATACATGATTGATATTGACAAATTAATTAGAAGGAAAGTATCTCCGAAGTTGAGTCGAGATAAAAGAACGACAATTCTTTCCAGATGTTCGTTAATCATTTTCTCGTGTTTGATGATAAGCATTCTAGATAAACTCATGGAACAGTTCGATTATCAAGAATCATCGACTTCAGTCAGCTATTTAAGTCCAATCGAAGGAATTCGATTCGATGGACGATCGTATGCTTTATATGGTAAAACAATAAAACAAAAAACAAATCAATCGATTTTCTTCATCTGATTATTTAGATCCGAATTTTAAAATCAATGAACTATTAACAATTAATTTTCAAATTCAAACATTTTCAACCGATGGTTTGATTCTTTGGGTTGGCGATCCAGTGCCTGACTCGAGTTTTACAATTGAAATTCAAAATCGACAGGTTAATTGGACCGGTTTTGTTTTGTTTTGCTTCAACTGTTTCTCGTTTTTCCTAGCTCATTGCTCGAGCTGTTGTCAACGGTCATCCATTTAGTGTTCGAACAAATTTTAGTAAGAATCGTTTATGCGATGGTATTTGGCATTTTGTTCAAATTCGTCTCGATCGAAATACACTTTCGATGAAAGTCGATAAACGACAATTCAACAAGACAGAAGCACGTATCGATTCGATTGATATGCGTGGACCGCTTTTCTTTGCAGGTCATTCAGAAAAATATTCACCACCGTTTCTTTCGGTTCGAACGACGAGTTTCTTTCATGGTAATCTACGAAGTATCAAAATCAATGACAAACAAGTTGATTATCTCGCACCAAAACGAAACATGAATGGACCGGAATATCATCATTTGAAACCGAACATCATCTCTGTAGATTCTTAAGAATAGGATAGAAAAGAGACGAACGTTTTGCATTTGACTCTTCTTATTCTTTTTTTCTTCTGTAAATGTTTTTGATTAATCTAATCAGTTTAATAAAACGGCGCCGAGTAGATACAACATGAATGAACAGAAACATGTCTACGGAACACCTTGTAAAGGCAGTCTTGGACCAGAATTTATCTATCCATTTATTGTCCTTTTCTTCGCGACTATTCTTCGCAAAATCATGCGGTATTTTCCTTTTTTTTTCTTCTTAAAATAGGAATCTGCACGGATTTTTATGTTCGATTTTCAAAGATATTATCAAGTATCTGTTCCGTATACTGTTGTTCTGATGTTGATTGGCACTGTTCTCGGTGTATTCTATCGATATGAATTAATCAAACGATTTACTTTCATTGCTGACCTAGCACCAGTAGAAATTCTCGCTATATTTCTACCGATCTTGATCTTTGAAAGTGCATTTTCATGTGATCCACATATATTTATTAAATGTCTAGGTCAAATACTAATTTTAGCTATTATCGGTAGAAATAAACAAATTAATTTGACAATAACCTTGTTCTATAAATTAGGTTTTTTCATATCTGTCATCTTGACAACATTAGCTGTCATGTATTGGTATGAAAATGAGGATACAAGCGATGGTCAGTCATGTTGGACATGGGATCAAGCTATCTTATATTCAGCAGTTGTATCGGCAACAGATCCTGTTTCGGTGGTTAGTTTACTTAAATCGATGACATCATTAAAAACTCTATCGACTGTCATCGAAGGTGAATCTGTAAGTATGCCGATTTCATTAATTAACATTCATAATCAATGAAATTCACCTTCGTATAGTTACTGAATGATGCGGCAGCTATAACAGTTTATATGTTAATTAAAGATTTAATCTACGAAAGTATGAATACTCAACAAACTCGAGCGACATTAGCAGGTATTAATTCTGAACAGTGTGCGAATGCAGCTCGATATATAATTCAACAAAAGATTACGGTGATTTTCCTTTTCAAATTCATTTTGAAAACAGTTGCTCTTGCGATTTTCATCGGTAAAGAAGATATGTAAAATTCGAATTCGACAATAATAATAATCTTTCAGGTTATATCGTGGCTCATATTACTATTTTTCTCTTGTATCGTATCGAAGCGGGTGAATTAGAAACTTGCATAACAATTGTGATATCGTATTTTGTTTATTTTACTTGTGAAGCTGTTCAAGCATCGGGTGTTATCGGTGTTGTTCTACTCGGTCTAACTTTAAACATGAATCGCGCTTGTTTCAGTGTTTCAGCTCGACATATCAGCGAGCAAGCATGGCAATTTCTATCCTACGTTGCAAATTCTTTGATTTTTCTCACTGTCGGAGTCATTCTTTTTAAAACACACAGTGGAAATAATCAATTACTTGTTTTTCTCAGTTCGATTCCTCATCTATTATTAACCTATATTATTCTCATATTGGTTCGAGCGATTATGATTCTAATCGTACATTGTTTTCTCAAACAATTAGCCTATGGTTTTTCATGGAAATATTCGATTGTAACGATTTGGTCGGGATTACGTGGAGGTGTAAGTCTCGTACTTGCTCTTACACTTTTCAATAGTGGTATTAAAGAAAAATATCAAGCTGAAATCATGCTTATTCATACGATTGCTATCGTACTTTTGACGTGTACAGGTAATGAGATTTCTAGAAGTAGAAGAAGAAAACAGAATTCAGTCAATAGTCAATGCATTGAGTATTCCAAGTTTGATACATATTCTTCGTTTGGATCGAACAACAGAATTAATTAAACAAACAATGAATCAAGTGATTAAAGAAATCAAAATCGAACAAGATGAAATGATACGTTCGTTGAAGAAAAATCCGATTTTAGCAACAGCTGATTGGATATTCGTCGAGAAATGTATTCATATTCAATCACCATTTCAAGAGAATCTTTCGGCACGTCATCATCACGATCGTATACAATGTGAACATTGTCGAACGTATGTCACAATACCGATTTCGAAATATGAATTCGAACAAACATTCGACGATTGTCGTATACGAATATTACGATTACAAAAAACACATTTCTGGTCAGATTATTATGACAAACAATTATCATCATATGGTCTTCATACATTGAATACTCTCTGTGATCAAGCGATTGATACATCAGAAAAATTAATCGATATAAAACATCTATTCGGAAAAAATCGATTACAAACTCTAGCTAATTTCATACGTATTTATACAAGAAAATGTCAAGAATATTTACCATGGTATTCAAATAAACTTCATTATCTACCGATTAGTTTTGTTATTATATTTATTGAATGTTTAATCATAATTATTCAATTACATCAAAATCTTTGTAATAATATGAAAATTCTATATTTTCTGTTAGAAATTCTTTCGAGTATATTATTCATTTTCGATTGTATACAAATCATTTATTGGTTTTATCATAATCGACAACGAAAATATCGATTTATCAATTTCTTTTGGATTAGTTTATACTCATTTGCTGTTATCTGTCGATTTTTTAGTTGTATCATCTATTTCATCCTATTTTCCACACAAACAAATTCTCGAAACATTTGCATTGGACTTTATATTTTCAAAAGTTTGAGTTCAATCGAATTGATCATTCTCATTTTGTTTTTCATCGAACCAATTCGTTTATTTGCTGATTATCTGCTACATCGTTATGTTAATCTCAGTTATGACATTGGTTTAACATATATTTCATCCGAAGAACAAGTACTTCGAATCATAAATCGATTAACCGAAAATAAGAATATTCGTATTCGTATTCGTGAACATTCACTTCAACAGATCAGCACGATCCTTAAATATGTTCATCAAATTCAAGACGATCATCCTGGAACAATAATCAGCATTAAAACTGATCATACACTCAATCTACTCTATCATACAGCTCAACATGGAATCGATCAGATTCGTTCTCGAGGTATTTTCGATATTGATGATTGTAAACTACTCGAACAATCATTGAAAACAATGTACAATCGTATACATATGCCGCGAACAATGCCACCAGTCTCGCCATTAATGTTTATTCGACATTTATTATGGATATTTTCGAATGAACAATTAACAAATGAACAGAAGAATTCAATTGAAAAGAAACTTACCCATGAAAAACAACAATCGCTACAGAATTTTACTTGGCAAGAATATCTCTGGAAAAAATCGGATTCAATTCAAGGTGTTTACATTTTAGTCAATGGGTTTGTTGACGAATGGAAAATCGATTCGTACGATATCGATGCGGATCAAAGTGAATTACGTTGGCAAGAAAATAATCGAACAAGACGAGCAACTATAACAACACAACAATTACTAAGTTCAACAAGTAATCAACGAAATTCTCATCACATAGATGATGAATCGATAGTTTCGAGTGTAATGATATCGAATAGATCTGTTCCAATTGTATTTGAAGATGGTTTTTATGTTCGATGGCATCGATTTGTCGATGATAATCAAGATACTCACATTGAAACCGAAGAGAATTTCGATCGATTTTTTAATGAAATATTCGATCAATATCGTCGATTACATCCAGCAACCAACGAACAAGCCTATCGATGTTATTCGTATAGTTCACGAGATTGTATTGGACTTTATGATATAAACGAGAATGAACATCAGTCAACGGCGAAATGTTTAACTAATGTTACGGCATTTTTTATATCGAAAGAGAAATTATTAGATATTATTAATACATATTCATTATGGAATCATGTTTGGCTTGAAATAGGTAAATGATTGATAAATTGAACAGATTCAGAAAACTAAATCATTGATTTTTTTAAGCAATACAATTAGCGTTACATATTTTACCAAATATTTCAACATTTCAAGATTCGAATTCAATCAATCAACGTTTATCAAATGCTGGTTTACTTCTTTACAATTCAACAACATGTACATCGGAAAATATTATTCAATTATATGAAGATCTTCTTCTTATCACTGGTACACTATGTAATCAAGTTACACTTTGTAATTACGAAGCACCAATATTTATCAAACGTTCGTTGAGTAAACATGGATTGAAATTATTAGATAGTCAAGAAAATACAAAGATTCTTGTTCTACCAACAACAGTATCATTAAACAAAAATGATCTATTTACAGATAGCACTTTAATACATGCTCTATTAAATCATGCGAATACACGAGTTTCTTATAAAACAGAAGAACATAGTCCTGATTCATTTGCAAATCATTCAAAAAAAACGTGAACGATATTCATTCGATGATAATCATCAACAATCGCAGAAATTAGGAAATATTCATAGATTTTTGTTATCAAAAGATTGAATCGATAATCAGATACATTTCCCCATTTTTTGTATTCTAATATTTTCTTTTTGTTTGTTCTCTTGTTCGACACATGGATTTTTTCTTTTTTTCTGTGTATATTTTCTTGGAAGAAACCAATGATTCATATAGAGTATATAAAGAACAACGAATGAGATAAAATATTATCAAAGAATACGAATATTTGTTAGTGAACTAAAAGAAAATGTCGACTAATCCTTTGGCACTCGGTGGTGTTGTTGGTGGCGCTGTTGGTCAATTTGTTGGTGGTGCAATTGGTGGAAAATTAGGCTTGTCTAGCTGTAGCAAAGAGCATGGACAACTTGCTGGACTTATTAGTGGTGGTATTCTAGGAGGATGTGCAGGTGCGGCTATGGGAAATATAAACGCACCTGGACCTCTTGGAGCAATAAGTGGTGGTGCTGCAGGTACTGTTGCTGGAGCTATTGCTGGCTATATCTCAGCTGGTGTTGTTTACAATGGTCTTAAACCAAAATAAAAGTTTTTTTTTCTTTCTAAATAAACTACAATAAAACCTCCCTATGTGCATTACTCTCTAAAGTGAATAGTTATCTAATTTCGAGACAATTTTAGCATGATTTTTCAGGTTTCGAATGAACAGTCGAGCACGTTTAAAAATAAAAAAAATTACTCGAATATTTCGATGTCATCTGGACGAAAATTGATATTCAAAATGTTTACTCTTAGATGGATCAATTTTGATACGATTGTGAGACACGTACAATGAATTTTTGCCAAGATCTTCTTTTTAAAGACTGTTTAAATTATGGTGATTAATAAAATAAGCTGTACGGCTTTCACATAATACTATCAAATCTGTTCACTATGTAGTAACACTTGTTATATAACAAAAATACGAAACCTTCCCAAAGTGGACACTCTTGATCGGTCATTGGGTTTTCACAATAGAGAGATTTTACTGTAGTTGTATACATGACATCATGTGTCTTTCTCATTTCTGTTTTATCAAATGATAATAGTGCTATCTTATCTTCTTTCGGAATAAACCAATGTCTTCATTGGGTTATTCTAGTAGATATGGGATATATAAAGCTTATTGTAATCTGTAGAATTAAAAAAAAGCTGATTCTTTGGCAGTTCAAACATTTAATTTCACAATCTATTATTAGGTGAGTCTATAACATGTAGTATATCTTTTGATTTAAGACGATACTTTTTTTCATAGATTTAAACAATCACATGGCAAAGGAATTACTCCAAGTTACTGGTATTGTTGGTACAGCAGTCGGCGGTGCTGTTGGAGGAACAGTTGGCGGAGTTACAGGTCTAATAACTCAAGATAAAGATTTAGGACAATTGGTGGGTAGTGCAACTGGTGGTGCAGCTGGCGGAATCGCTGGTGGTTTCGTAGGGAACGTAATGATACCTGGTCCGGTCGGAATAGGCGGTGGTGGTTCATCAGGTGCTATAGGTGGAGCCGTTGCTGGCTATAATTGTGCTGGCTTAGCCTACGATAAACTCAAACCCAAATAAACTGTTATCTATATATTTTTTGTCGCTAATTTCCTTTTGAAATTAAAATCATGTCTACACTTTAACAGATTATCAGTTTTGATGTTTGGCACAAATGTTTATTGAAATAAAAATTCAAGAATAGAAAATGTTCAAACAACGTTTATAATTTAGATTCTTTTTTTTTGTACAAAAAATAATACAGATCTAATGAGTTGCTTTTTGTTTGTTACATTCCTTGTCGCAGGAGTGTTTTGTTTCATCAATTTTGTCGCCTAGATTAATACAGTAGACATAAATATTTGTTTTTTTTTTCAAAATCAAAAAGACTTACTGGCAGCATTAGCAGCAGCCTGAATTCGTGTGCTTGCACTTTGACTTGAATCTTTGGCAACTTCTTCGTTCGCTTCTTTGCTAGCACCCGAGAAAGTTTCTTTCACTTTATCAACACCAGCATGAATAGCATCACCAATTTTTTCCATGGTTAACTTGAAATGTAATGAAAAAATAAATGCTTTTTTATGAGAATGATTTCGACTGCATTTTCATCGAGTATATATACTATCATCGAAGGCTATAGATAGATTCGTTTTACGTAATAGAAAAAAAAAAGAAAACATGTGAATGAGTTCGATAAGTAAAATATAGTTACGAAGGTTCTTAATGTTTATTGCTCGAATCAATCGGAAGAAAAATCGATCGTAAAGTATACTGTTTAATAGAACGAATAAAACTCAATGAACCGTAACGAAATATGTAAGATTGCTGCCTCGTGACTGTCCGCCTGATATTTTACTCATTAACAGCAAACCGAAATATTTGTAAGTCAATCAGTGAAATTGAATTCAGTTTTTATTTTGAGAAAAAAAAATGAGTAAGTTTATTTTTTATGTGCAGTATCGATTTGTTTTTGTTTATTCAAACTAGGAAATGTATGTTCTTCGGCATGTTGATTTAAGAACGGATTCGGTGCATTCGGACCAACATCTGCTAATTTATGATTGACTCTAAATGAAACAATGCGAACGATTGGTAAAAGAAAAACATAGATCGATGAAACATACTGGCGATGTGTTGCTTCGTCAGCACGTATCGCTAACAGAACATCTTTCATAATCGCGTTGTCAGGTAATTTCCAATAGCTTTTAGCGATTTGTGGTGCTGCCAAGTTGGTCCAAGCTGGTAAACGACCAGCATCAAGATCTTCTAAACATCTTGTATATGTAATAACGGCTTCTTCTTCAAGAAAACCAACGAAACGATGGCATATTCTTGGTGAGATGAGATATGTGAGAAAAAAAGCACTAAAATCAAACGCATGTGACTATGATTAATATTGTTTTTTTGTTTTTACTTGAAAAATACACCTTGACCCAATAGAACACATCCACGAAACATCAATCCCGGTTGACGTAATTCTAAAAATGTTAATAAATGCATACGTTCGTTTTCAGCTTCGGAGAGAAGCGTATGAATCCATCCGTAGTCCCGTCGCATAGTACCTTGAAAGATCGAAAGTGACATCGAATATCACTTGTTTACGTGCTTACGAAGTGATTTCATGTGACGACTCATTCCACCGACCATACCAGGTACACCGGCGACTGATTCAAGAAAAATAAAACGTCTCAACCATTGTTGTTCAGTCATCGTTTTAGTTGAATGCTTGGAATCAGCATGAACATAACCGGTAAATGCATCGAAAAAGAATCGTAGAGTTCGAACAGCACCATATGCTACTCGATCATGCCAAGATTCGAATGATTTATGAGTAATCTTCACTTCTTGTAATTCTTTTTCAGTATAAATTTCATGTGGTAACATATAATCGCCCGGCTTTTGTTGTTGTTGTTGTTCATTCATGGCTTTTGCTTGAATACGAGGATGAGCCTGTTCTTGATTCATTGCTGGTGCACAAACACTCGCCAAACCTCGAGACTGTATCGATGCCAAAACTCGGCTAGTTAACATTAATTTTGAACTCATTGCCATCATACGGAAACGTATTAAATATGATGCTATACTACGAGACTCGCTCGATGCTTATATAGAGAACAGAAAGTCTTGTTTACCAGTGACGTCATGAGAGCTCGGTACATTAGTCATATACAATTTTTCCTACGCAGTTCAAGGAGAAAGAGAGAAATCGGAGACGATTTGCCCCTGTTTCAGTGCAAATCAGAATACATTTAACAATATGCTCTTTTTTCTTTACGTTAAAACTTTGACACAAATGCTCATCATTTGTTTATATATACGTATAATAAAGAAGACAAAAAAATCAACACTCACATAATCATTCCAAATGAAAAGAAAAGTTTGCCTAGTGATAGATATACATTCGATAAAAAAGAAAGAAAGTTGAACTTCTCACAAGACACCAATAGATCAGTTAAATTTTTTCAAGAATTCTTCAGCACACATACGTGCACGCGAACTAACGGCCAGTTTCATTTCGCTTATTTCCTTGTCGATTTCCTCGAGAAAATAAATTATAAAATCAACCAAACGATGTTTATACATGCTTTCAGCATGAAAATTGGTTATTAAGAAACTAATATCATAATCCTAGACAGAGAGAGAGAGAAAAAAGAACAAATGAATTTTTTCGCATCGAAATTCGATTCATACGGGTATTGGCTTTCGTCGAAGAATATGAAAATCATCTGCTCGTTGCATCATAAAACGCATTAAACGTTTACATAAAATTTTCTCAAGATCATCTGCCTATGAGAATTGGTTGATTTAGTTTTTTGTTTTCTTCAAAACAACGAACTTTACTTGTTTAACTGCGATACTTATTCGAACGGAATTCACTGAACCTTCGATAAAAATACGTTCATTCTGATTTCGACTAATCACAACTGGATTGAGTAGTAATTGTTTCGAAGATCTATCGGAAAAGAGACGCGTTTCGCTGTATTTTTTTTGTTTGTTATTGAATTCATTTACTTGACTTCAACTTCAGGTTTATTATGACGTTCAACAACTTGTGATTCGAAATTTTCGATACAGAAAGCAGCTTGAAGTGTTGCTCGAATGGCGTCGAGATAGGGTTTATGTGCAGATGTCTAAATAGATTTCACTTTGTAAAATGAATATTTCAATCGAAAACATACTCTCGGAGGCACCGGTTGTGTCATGATTTATCTTTTTTTTTTCTTCAAATACAAAAGAAAGAAACGGCTGGTAAGTAAAGTAAGTAAATAAACAGAACACAATAAGAATAATGATTCGTTCGTTCGTATGACCATCGGCTAGTTTTCATTCATGATGACATCTATTTTTCGTTCTCTTGTTGAACAACGACATCTTGTTACTTCAAATTTTGATGGATCGTTCATTTCTCTTTCACTTCCACCACAACATCGAACATAACAAACAAATTTATCACGATCATGGTAAGAAAATAGTTCGATTTTTGTTGTTATTGAATTATGAATTCAAATTTTTAGTCGAAATTATCGATTCTTTTCGAACATGCATCGGGCTATGCTCTATTTCGTATACGTGAATTCGAAGAAATCGGCATGAACACAGCTCAAGTTGAATCGAGTGTTGTTGATCTGTCAAAATTTGCGACTGTTGTTAAATTAACAGCATTTCATCCGTTTCAATCGGGTGTCAATGCGTTGGATAATATTAATGCTATATCCGAAGGTTTAGTTCATGATGATCTTCGAACATTTCTCGATACGAATCTGCCCAAGGAAAAAAAACGTGCGAAAATGATTCTTGGCGTTGCCGATTCACGTATTGCATCGACAATTAACGAACTATTTTCGATCACTTGTCAACATACAGGCGTTGTACCTGAATTATTACGTGGTTTGAGACTTCATTTTCCGAATCTTGTTCAAGGTCTTACCGAACAAAATCAAAACAAAGCTCAACTCGGTCTTGGTCATGCTTATTCGCGTGCTAAAGTTAAATTCAATGTCAATCGAGTCGACAATATGATCATTCAATCGATTGCCTTACTCGATCAACTCGATAAAGATATCAATACATTTTCAATGCGTATTCGGTAGAAAACTCGACATTTTATCTTTGTTCTTCTTTTCATTTTGTCATTTTTCCTCTAGAGAATGGTATGGTTATCATTTTCCTGAGTTAATTAAAATCGTAACCGATAATTACACATACGCACGTATTGTACATTTAATGAAAAATCGAAAGGAATTCTCAATTGATCGACAAGACGAACTAGAAGCGATCACAATGGATAGTGGTAAAACAGCAGCTATTTTCGAAGCTATGAAAACAACCATTGGCATGGACATATCGCCAATTGATTTGATTAATATCGAGTCGTTTGCCAATCGAGTTATTCATTTATTTGAATATCGAAAAAGTTTACAAGAAGTAATGAAATATGTGTGCATTTGAACTGCGATTTCATTGACTTGTTTAGTATTTGAAAAGTAAAATGGAACAAGTAGCGCCGAATCTAGCGAATTTAATTGGCGAACAAGTTGGCGCTCGACTTATTGCGCATGCTGGTAGTCTGACCAATCTTGCTAAATATCCAGCATCGACTATACAAATCCTCGGTGCTGAAAAAGCTCTTTTTCGGTGAGAAAAACAAATTGAATTTATCATTTCCCAATATTCAAATCTAATTAGAGCATTGAAAACCCGAGGAAATACGCCGAAATACGGTCTGATTTATCATTCATCTCATATTGGCAAAGCTGCTACGCAAAATAAAGGTCGAATCTCTCGTTATCTGGCGAATAAATGTGCGATTGCATCACGAATCGATTGTTTTTCTGAAATACCAACAACTGTCTTTGGCGAACATTTAAAACAACAAGTGTCCGATCGTTTGAAATTTTATGATAGCGGCGATTTACCACCGAAAAATGTCGATGTTATGAAATTAGCTTTAGAAGAAGCCGATGTTGAACGTGAACAAATAGTTCGTAAAGAAAAAAAACGACAAAAAAAAGAGAAAAAACGTCGACGAGAAGCAGCCGAAAGCATGCAAACTGATTAATCGTTATTCTTTTTTGTTTATGTAGTTCAATAATGAATTTTTGTTTATTTGTTGTCTTGAAATAAAAATCAATCGAACACTTAGACCATACTTGATTCAGCGTTTGCATTCCATTTTTTACATGGAAGTTGATTCATTTCGCCCATTCGAACGAATGTATAAGCGAACAAACCGAAGAGTGTTAACATAATACCCATAAATTGTTTGAAATTAAGTGTATCGTTAAATAAAACAAAACCACCGACAAGAATCGAGACTGTTTTCATGTGACCAATCATATTGTATGTTAATGCCGATCTAAAATGCAAATTCAATTCGAATGCAAATCTCATCGATTGAATTCTCTTACGTATTTTTAATAACCCAGTAGACCGATAGATTGACAGCGAATGCAACAACACCCGAACCAAGAACTGCTGTTAGTGCAGCTTTTTGTTCTTCACTGGTTGCATATGTTGGTAAACTTTCCATGAAGAAAATAAATGGAATTAAGATAATAGCTGATAGTGGTGCTTGATAGAAAAGTAATTGTTGAGAATTCATTTCTAATTCTTTCAAACGTTCGCCAACCCAAACTTGATAGAGTGACGCTGATAGAACACCAATCGATGCAATAATTGTGCCAAGTAGAGTTAATTTAATGTCGTTAACTGAATGTGTACATACACCAATAACAACAGGCACTAGTGTTAAAATAACCATGCGAGAATATTTTGTTCCATAATATTGCCAAGATATTAACGCAACAACCGGAGTTGTTAAAACTTTAAAAAGTTGATAAGTACCGATTGTATTGTATTCTAATGAGAGATTCGTAAAAACAACAAATGCACAATAAGCAATTGATAATGGTAAAACTTTGTCGATAGAAACTTTTTTTCTTACGAATGTTTTCATTTTCAAACAGAGTACTAAACCTAACGATGTAATTATCATATGAATAGCTGTTAATGTCATTGTTTTGATTTCACATTTTGTAAATATATATTTATTAAGAAAGATAATCGCGATCGATGAAAGAATATTTGTTGCACATCCTGTTACAACTCGAAGTTGAGTTTTCAATATACTTGATGTATCGGATTTAGCCTTGAGAAAGGAGAAGAAAAAAAAAACGGTAGTGTTGAAAATATTTATTTTTATTAGTAATTATGTTTTTAAAAAAATATGTTTGTTTACTTTTTGTGACATTTTTGAAATCGACAAATAGAAATGGTTTATTTCGTTTGAAAAAAAAAGCAAAAAAGAAATGAGAATAAGTAGACAAAATGTAATGTTCGGTTACGGATGAGTGAAGAAAAACGAGCAGAACGATATTCTCTTTCATGTTAATTCGTTGGACGATTTCGTTGACTAATTAAAGAAAAGACAAAATAGACATTGAAAACTATGTTGTCGTTTGTTAACCTAACCTTAGAGTAGTTAGAGAACGATTCATAGGAATATTTAAATGATAACCACGTTCAAGTTGAGTGTGAATCATTTGTTCGACAGTATTACGTGCATGAACTCGATCGTAACTGTCCTTAGCAAATTTATCTTCACAACAATGACAACGAATTTTACCGAGACCTGATTTTAAAAAGAACGAACAAACAAAATAAATCTTTTTAGTCTTTTGAAGAAATTCATTACAAGCTTGTTCGATTCGACTATTTTTTCCACTACGTTTTGCAATATCGAATACAGATTCTTGTCGAGTATAAGTATATACATCGAGTTGTGCAGCGTGAATTATTAAACAAGAAAAACATTCACCATGTCCACGACTAGCTGCCAAATGTGCCATTGTATAACCATCATCTAAAACAGGTTCAGTCAGCCATGAGAAAACAAAAGCCTCAATCGAAATGCTTTACTATCGGCTTGATTGACATCGAAATGATTCAATTCAAGTAACCAATGTAAAACTTCAATCGAACCGCACAATGCTGCCTAGACAAAAGATTCTCTAGAAAGTGTTTTTCATTTGCAAGATTGATGAACAGACTGTATGCAGACAAATTCGTCCTGATTGATTTTGAATTCGAAATAGATTTCGATTTTTTCGCCAAATCAATTGAATACATTCAAGTCGATTATATTCACTAGCTTCGTGTGTAATTAAATTTCCATGGTTATCCGTCGATGAAATCGGTAGATTCGATTGAAAGTAAAAATTTAGAATCTTTCTCGAACCATATTTTGCTGCATAATGTATAGGCAATTTCGACGAATGATTACTAATCAATAGATCAATATGTTTGATAGTGACGAGATATTCAAATGTATCGATATGATCATGCATTGCACTGTAGTGAGCAGCTGTTTGACCGAGATTATCTTGAGCATTGATATCACAACCATTTTCGCACAGTATGCGAAGGCATTTGAGTGAACCATGCTTAGCAGCGATGTGTAACGCGGTCATACCTTGAGAATCACGTTGATTTATTAGGGCACCACTATGCAACAGTTCGGATATGAGCTTGCCGTTGCCACTGACACATGCTTCGTGTAAAGGCGTACGTTGAAGAATGTTTTGAGTGTGAACACTTTGACCTTTCTATTGAGGAAAAAAACGAATGAAAATGTGTTTTTTTCTTTCAAATCAAAGAAATACTTCGATCAATCGTCGAACGATATCCAAATGTCCGTACGAGGCAGCTTCGTTAATAATCGGTTGAAATGATTCTTTTAATTGAATAACTTGACTAACATCATATTCACCTTTGATATCTTGTCGTGGACTCATACTTTCTTCATTAATGACATTCACTGTTTCACTAACATGTGAACTCGTATGTTCAGATGATTTAACCGGTGTTTGAATAGGTTCTTGTTCTTCTTGTTCTTCTTCTCCTTGATCATCATTGAATTCATTTTCGGATAGATTCTGTGAATGATTATCACTGTCACTTCGTAGTAATGCTGATGTGTTATCAGTTGATGTTGAACTAGCACGAGATGATTTCGGTTTATCGTTATCAATTTGAGATCGAGAGGAAGCAGCAGTTTTCGGACGAGATGATTGATTGTCTTCAATTTCATCATCATGTACATCTTCGACAGTAGGTGGCATTTGAATTTCTTGCGATGAACGATTATATTCCATTGTAGAATTTGTTTGAACTCCCTCGATTTTCTCTTCATCACTTTCAGTTTGATTGACCTTCGACGTCGAAGGTGTTTCAGAAAATTTATCGTCTGATTTTTCATTTCGAAGAACATTTGTTGATTCGACATCACTCTTGAAATAAATAAATAAAAACAAAAATCAACATCTATTTTGTTCGTACCAATTGTTTAGTAGATTCGAGATCCTCTTCATCACCGCTATCATCACTTTCATCATCATCATCCTCATCATCATCATCGACATTATTCATGTCATCAAATTCAGTAAGATGACTATCAGCAAGTCGTGCCATATTCACTGATGGTGTCGTATCGAATTTGACCGATTGTTTACCACTAACTGTGGAGATACGTCGATTACTTGATTTAGATGTTGCTGGTTTTATAGGTTTTCTATATTCAATAAATTTAATCTCATCATCAGCTTGTTCGTCATCATCTTCTGGTGGAACATCTCGAACTAATGCAGCTATATTAGGATTTCGAATGCCGTACAAAGTAGAAGAAACGGGCACACGTGGTACAGATTGTTTTTTCAGTTTTTCTCGATCATTGTTTATTTGCCGTTGTAATAGATGATCACTGGTACGACCGTGTCGTCGGCCTTGTTCATCCAAATAAACAACTGGTTTAAATGTGTCAAGGGGTGGTCGTATCGGTTGAATAAATAATTGATCTTGAACACAATTTGAAAATGAAGAATTCGATGGAGTTATGAGTTTAGGTCGTCGTTTATTTCGAATCATTATTTTCGAAAGAGAATCTCAAATATTTCACATGAATAGACATAAAGTTTCATGTCAAATGTTCTTTGCTGATTGATTGCTAAGCAACAATCTGGTCCGGTTAACTGCTGAACGACATCTGCAGTAATTTACGTATCTGATCGAAAATATATGAATCACTAATATCATTATCTTGTGAAAATTACAGTGCAAAATACCAGCTGTTCCTATGGTACAAATAATGAGTGCTTGTGATCATTTTTTCCAATCCAATCATGTTGAATACAATCCTCATCAAAATCGTTCTCTTTATTTCTCTTTGCAGCATTACAGGTAAATTCAAAGTCTAGCAGCCTATTTCACATGTTTTCTTGTTGTTTTATGAATAGCAACTCTTGGTAGTACAACAGCACGTAAGAGTTGTCAAACAAAAAATACAGATTTCTGATAAATATATAAATTTATAGGACCATTTTCAACATCAACAGCTCAACGTAGTGATGGTATATGTGCAACTGCGACTTGGTCACGACAAGGTATAACAGTTGCTGGTGGAAATAATTGGGGCAATGGTCTCAATCAATTCAATGATCCAATGGGAATATTCGTTGATGAAAACAGCACTATTTATGTTGCTGACAGTAATAATGCTCGAATAGTTAAATGGACAAAAGGTGCTTCATATGGTCAAATCGTTGCGGGCAAACTTGGAGCAGGTTTAAGTGACGCTCAATTATTTGCTCCGATGGATGTTGTTGTTGATAAGGAAGGGACAATGTACATCACTGATAGTGGCAATAGTCGAGTACAGAAATGGACTCGAAATGCTGATTCAGGTATAACAGTTTTAAATATTCAACGACCGCTGGGTATTGCACTTGATAATGAAGAATCGATATATGTATCTGCATTTTATAAATCACAATCGTTGATTAAAATTCGTAAAAATGAAAGAACTGGTAATATTCTTTCTTCGGATGCTCGTGATCTCTACAATTTATTTGTTGATTCGAAACGTTCGGTTTATGGAGCTGATACGAGTTTTAATCGAATTATTAAGTTGGATGAAGGAACAAGTCAAATGTATACAGTCGTTGGCGGAATGTTTGCTTTCGATGATAGTTCGGTATCACTTCCACGTTCTGTTCTTGTTGATCAAATGGGCACAATCTATGTCGTTGAATATGGTAAAAATCAAGTTTCCCGATGGTTACCTGGAGCTAAATCAGGTATTGTCATTGCCGGTGGTAATAGTCAAGGTAGTCGAGCCGATCAATTAGCTCTACCAACTGATATAGCTTTCGATGCCGATGGCAATCTCTATGTTTCAGACAGTGCAAATCAACGTATTCAAAAATTCTCTATTAATAAAAGTTCGTGTCATTGAAAAAAAATGAAATAAAATCATCTTTGATCTTTCTTTTTACTTGGTTTATTTATATGAACTAATTACTGCTAAACATTACTAATTTTCATTTATTTATGACGATCGTCAACATGAAATATGTTTTAAATAGAAATTCGAACAAGAAGAGAAAGAAAGAAAAAAAAAAGAAAGACTAGATCGGTGATATTGTTAATAAAATTACATTGATGTACTATGTTGTTGTTCTGCAATTTTTTGATTTGCTAAATCAGTGACTTCGTTCCAGAAATTCACTAGACGATTGTCTTCATTGGCACAGAATGCTCGGAAATTCGCTAACATTATATCTTGATAACGTTCTTCGCCTGTATAACTACTTCGCCAACGTTTTCCTAGACAAAAATTCCAACACCAGAAAAAGCCAAAATTGAATTTCGCGGTTTGACTATTAGATATAGCACGTGTCGAACTCGATTTATGATGTGAATTGAAAACATCCGAGAGTATATAAACTAACATGCCACCACTTATATGAACAAAATAAATATTTTCATTTGTATAACTAACACACGCATTTAAAATAAATCCAAAACGTTTTAAAATAAGTTCTTGGAATAGATTTATACGAATCGTTTGTTCTTTTTCGGAAAGATCAACTAATTTATCACGTAAACACGATGTATTCAATTTAACATGAATCGGACCTCGAAGAGCGTCGAATTCTGAAAATGGATCGCAAGGAATCGGTACTAAATGAAAGGCTCTTTGATTTGGGCCAAACATGTTGCCTGTTCGATACGACCATTTAGTAATTAAATCTCCTAGGATACATGATGTTGCAACGAGCCAACGAATTTCTAATTCGAATAAACAATGCGGATTGTAGAACGCATGATAATGAGCTGTTGCCCATTCATGTCTATCGGAGATATGATTTGTGTCGACATCGACATTACAATCACGTTTGAGTAGAATCGGTGGTTTCTCCGGATTAGCATTTGTAATCGATGTTAGATTTGTTCCGTCTTTAGGCAAACGATGTGGACGAGGTTTTGTAAGTGGATTTTCGATTAATTGTGGTAGTAAACGCATTGGTTTGTGTTGAGCAAAACCGAGATAATCCATTGATGGAATGTATGATTGTGTTTTGTAAAATTCGACTTCAGCATAGTCATTCGATTCTAAACGAACTAAAACAAAAAGAAAATTAAACTTGACAAATTCTCTTCGTTTGTTTACAATTGCGCGTCTTTTCCGTAACGATATAATAGAGAAAAAAACCAAAACGAAATGTCGTTTCGATATTTGTACTATGTCGAATATAGCCTTTATCAAATAGAAACTGAAACACAAAAGAAAAACGAATTCGTTTTCGATAATAAAATGTTGATTTATCATTACTTGAAATAAATCTAAAGCCATCTGTTCATTTTCAATGTCATCTCCATGTTCAATTGACCACCAAATAGCTTCGATAGCAACGAACGTACATTCGGGTAGAATCGAATCTTTAACAAAGATTAAACCTTGTTGTTCATCGCGAAAGAGACCTAATAGATTATTGATTGCTGTCGGATCATTTGAGAGAATATTTGCTAATCGAAAAGTTTTTGTTGGAACACTATAGAACTTATGAAATACAAAAACAAAAAAGAATTTTCGTTTTTTTTTCTTACAGATTTCTTCCTTGTCGACTGGATAGATCCGTTTGTTTTTTGCCTGTAACTGGATCGAGTGGCTAAATGAATAAAAAAAACAGAAAATAAAAACTCCAGTGATAACACGATCGAGTTTACTCGATGAATGCAGTCGTTTTGACTTTGCGATGTACGTGTGAGTTTATTTAACATAATTAAAAATCGAACGAAATGTTCGACAAATCCAAAGTAATCTGCATGTGACATTTCCGGTCGACTATCACATTTTGTCACACCTGTATCAATATTTTTCACCATATAATCTTGTGAAACAGGTATGAGTATAAGCCGAATATGCCAGTATTTCGCAATATCAGCTAATTTATGATCACCAGTTCCATGATAGCCAACGACATTGTCAATTGTATTCCATGGAAATGTTTCTAAACTTTCGAGTGCTAGTTTATGCGACGCTGAATCATATTGTAATGAATCAGGACATTGAAAACGATATTTATATGTGACCGATTTCGATTGAGACAGATATTGTGGTCGATATTGCATAACAAAGATAACAACTGTATCTTGAGATCGATTTTCTTCGATGACAAGACTTAATGTATGATAGATTCGTCCGATACTTAACAGACGATTGTAGTCAGTTTCTTGAAAGCCAGCACGACGAATATCATCGCTCATTTTTTGTTTGATATGCTGAGGAATTTCCATGATCATTTGAAAGCCCTGAATTTCAATTTCTTTCTCAAATTAGTAGATATCTAAATTCAATTACTTGTGATAATCGTTGATCGATTAATTCATCGAATGTTATTCGTTGCCATTCCATATTATCTGACCTAAAATTTAAAAAAAAAACGATTTTCAACTTATCAGTTCGCTTGATTTCTTCCTACGAATTGATTTGTTTTCGTTTCTTCGCATCGAGATTGTATTGCGGAAGAACAGCATGAATCAATGTGTACGAATTGTGTGAATAATCACGTTGCAATTCTTCAGCCGATGGAACTACATCGAACGTTGTCGGCAATGAAGCTGGAATTGTCAAAGATTTCCAATCGATGCCAGTAATCATCGAAGCACTCCATGGTTCGACACCGGTCGGACCCCAAATGATCGCTTCTTTTTTCTCTTTCTTCAGCATCAAAGATTTTACTGGCGGATCACTAGTTGATCGTTTGGAATTGATATACAATCGAGTATCATCGGTATAACTATCCTTTCGTTCGATAGGTTCATATCGAATATCCATATTCAATGAATTTGCAATACATCTTTGTTTTGTTAAACTATCATTATGATGTTTAACATGTTGTTTTCGTCGTTTAGTCACCATTCCATTGTAAATCTTTTTCGATGTACCTGGAAGAACTAAATGAGCTGAATTGGTGATGTTGGCTTCTAATCGACGTTTGATTGCTGCTTCGTTTTGACGTAAATGATGAAAATGCCATGGAATTTTATTCGGACCGATTGGAAATGTATGTGCCCAACGACGTCGACCCGGTGCCATTGGTATTCGAATACTGGCCGGTGCGAATGGATTTGTCAATGCTTTTGGACGAGCTTGCATTTGAGCGAATAGATTCGATGTAAGAAAAAATGTATCAGCACTTTGACCCGTACGCGAAAAATTTTGAGAATTATGAAAGAGAATTTGACCGGATTGATGAAGTGTATGATACGTTTGTAGATTGCCGAGATAATAAGCTGTTGCACCAGCATGTGATGTCGAAAGAATTAAATCATCTTTAATATTGATATTAAAACGACGTGAATCATCACTGACGCCATATGTCGACGCAAGATTTTTATTAATAATCGGCACACTCTCACTCTCGCCGCCGCCACCTCCCTCTTCTTCTTCTTCTTCTTCAATTGATTTCGTACCTAGATTGAAATGAAATGAAAATTCGAGGGTGTTATCTAGGTGAAATTTACATTCCGGATTGTAGGTTATACGTCGTTTTCTTATTGTTCGCTGTTCGGATTTGATTGGACCTGGTTGATACGTATCTTTTGTTGATCTTGAAAATACAAAAAAATTAAATATTTCGAATTTTTATCAAATTCCGTCTACAATTTTGTTGGTGCGCCAAATATGTGATTATCATAGTCTTCCATTGAAAAATGTGGCGGAGGTTTCATAAGTGGATCTTCGACAATTGAATTCATAATATTCGTGGAATCTATAGCGAATATCATTCGAATAAAGTTCTGGTAAAACAAAAAAGTATTCGTGTACCTAATAAACCAGGCTTGATACGATTACTATCGAATGGTAAACGTGGAATGTATCGTTTAAAACATGATGGAGCTGTCGAAGTATGATAATAACTAAAACATAAATCATAGTTGGAGAATTTTATTTCAATTTTTTGAACCTCAAATTCATCCAATGCGGTATTTGATAATCATCAGCTGCATTTGGATTTTCTTTGAAAAATTTAAACAACGGTACGGCAAATAACGGTTGTTCGCCTAAGCATACTAAATCACTTCCGATGCCATTATCTAATACTCGTTGTTTAGTCATATTTGTTAGTTCACGATCGACTTCGAACACTCCGGCACCCGGTGTTATTACTAATGACATTTGACCGAGACGATCAAATTGTCGATCGATAAAATGTCTTTCAAAAACTAGAAGAAACAAAGAAAGATGATAAAACCAAAAATAGATTCAGTCATTTTTGCATTTTTCGAACCACTCAAAGATAAATTTAATGTTTCGAGATAATTGCCATCGGCTGCACAAGATATCGTTGCATTCGGAATTTTATCAGCTTCACTTTTTGGTAATTGTTTTTTATGATAAGTTAAAAGATCTTCTTTGTAATTAACTAAAACTTGTTTTATTTTGCCTAATTTCGGTAACCAATCATCGTATCTTTCATTCTGATAAATAACTCTACGTAATTATAAATTTCAGATAAAACAAATCAAATCTTGTTGTTGTCGTTTTTTAGAATTTTTACCTATAAAAGTCTTCATAAAATCTGCCTCGATGATCTTTATTAATACATTCTCTTAGACTTTCAGGAAAATCTTCTAAACATTTAGCATCATAAAACACACGAGAGAATAATGTCATTGTCATATCGTGTTGACAACGCATCGACTAAAATTCAAAATTAAAAAACAAAACAAATAGAAAATCATTCGAATATTTATCCTTTACTTTCCAACGTGTGAATAAATCAGAAAGAAATCCATCCACAGCCTTTTCATAGTATGTATCACCATGATGATCGAACTCCCACATTTCTTTCGACATTTGCAAGAAGATTGTACAACAAGTACTCAATGAACGAAACACAATTTTAGTATTTCGAGTTATGTAACCAGATGAAACACGATATGGAGCTCCATCAACCCAAAGACCGTACACCGTTGCACTAAATCAACGAATAATTCTTCCGAATCAAACAAACAAACAATTGCCTACCGCATGCCGTATAGATCGAGAGGTTTTTTCAAGTACACTGCTGTATTATACTTGAACAAACAAACAAACAAATAAATCAATTAACCTAATGAATAAATACGTATGTGTAAGACCTACTAATTGTCTTGTAAATCTCCACATGTCACCTCGACTTAAATATTGTTCTTTCACTTGTAATTCAACTAGATACAATTGAAATTTCTAAATCAAATCAAATTAGTTATCTTATCATTGGTTAGACAATCTCAAGGTAATGCGTTTTTTTTCTCGGTACATCATACCTCGTTATTTGCTACTTTTTGAACGACATATTTATCTCGATTGAAATTAACAACAGGAAATGTACTTTTGATCGATTCATCGAAACGAATTTCTACGATGAAAATCATTTAGTTAAATTGAGCTCTTTTTTGTTTGATTAGTCACCTGGATGAATTGCTGGTCCAGTTAGTTCTTCATCAACTTGCATCACAAGTTTTTGTGTGGCATCTTCATTGAATGTAATCACAAATAGATCTCCTTTCCGTAGTTTTGTTTGATTATTAGCACAAACCGGCGCACCACCATCTGAACAAAACAATGCGTTTATTCGTTTGTTTTTCTCGTTCTTATTTTAACAAAAAAACAAAGCACAAACTTTGCAAACGTCCATGAGGATATAATTTACAACGAATTCTAAATAAATAACGTTTACTTTTTATCAAGATTCATCGAGTTCAACTTACGGTTCACCTTCAAAAGTAGGTGTTTCAGTTGTGTCATTTTGGTTTACTGTGGACTTTGATAACATTTCGTTTTTCTTTCTTCGTTGCAAAATGATAAATAACACAATTTAATAATATAACAATAAAAACTATGAATATCTAATTCATGATAAGAGATATTAAAAAGACACCATCAGCTGTTTGAGACCATATTCTATTTTCTCATTACTTTTTTTTATTAATCGATTAATTTGTCAAATTTCATAGCCAATCCACAGAATATACCCTATTTACTAGAAAGAAGAAGAAGAAGACAACGAAAAATGACTAGTGACCTCTAATGTAGTATAGATATCTCTGTTTTTGTATAGTATAGTTGTTAATTCATTGTTTTAAAACACACAAAACCTATCGTCTTTCATTTGAAATGGAGAACGATTCGAGTAAATCATACGATTATCTTTTCAAATTATTATGTGTCGGCGAAGCCAATGTTGGTAAAACAACATTTCTTCATCAATATATTCATGATAATTTTGCTAATTTTCGATCGACGGTCGGCATTGATATATTCGAAAAACAAATCATTGACAAAGATAATCAACAAATACTTCTCCAACTATGGGATACAGCTGGTCAAGTATGTGAACATAAAACTTAGTTTTCAAAAATAAGAAAATTATTCTCCTCCATATATAGGAACGTTATCGAAGTTTAACACAATCATTATTTCGTGATAGCATGGGATTTTTGCTTATTTTTGATGTCACAAATGAAGCATCGTTTCTTGCCATACGAGATTGGTTAACATTTATCGATACTTATACTCGAATCGATCAAGAACTTCGTCCACCGATATTCTTAATTGGAAATAAAATTGATCTTGTTACAAATCGTGTTGTCGATTCAATTCAAGCTCAACAATTAGCAAATGAATTGAAAATTCACTATATCGAAACAAGTGCAGTCACGGGCACGAATGTTCAAGAAGCATTACGTTTGTTAATCGAACAAATCTTTCAATTTATGAATGATTCAATGCAAAAGTTTTATCCTCGACAAACCTCATCCATACGTTTAACGACCAATCGACAGCAATCAACAACAATGAAAATCAAAAATAAAATAATTCAAGCCAAAAAACATTCGTGTCCCTGTACATAACAGATTCTTTTTATCACTTTTTTTTACAAAACATTAAAGAAGAGAAAAAAAATAACAATAATAGAACTATCTATTGAGATATTCGATTGACATTCCCATTGAATTTCTGTCGATTTAATAAGTCAATCTATTCATAACCAACGAGAAAAGAGCACGCAGACTTTCTGTGCTCATGGTCAAAAGAGAAAATATCACTATATTAAATTATTTGTCTAGTTCATTTGGGAAATGACATTTCTTCGTTGTTCTCGATTCGATAGTTCACAGTGTTGAACAATCCCTTTTTTTGTAGTTCAATTAATACGAAGCAATTAGTTATAATCAATAAGCAAACAGAATATGCAAATAAGTTTATCATTTGATTTGAAAAAAAAAAGAAGAAAAACAAGAACGGCAATTCCAAGTTGATCAGATTATCAGACTTTCTAATCAACATCGATAAATAATCGAAAACGAGAGAGCGGAGAGCGAAGGAGAGAGGAAAAGAACGATTTTCTCTTGTGGATTTCTTCCATAGAATCCAAATTTCAGCTAATTCTCTTCTTTTTCATTGTTCTTCAAGACAACAACTGACTGGCTTTTGTAAGTTTAGATAAACTCTTTTAACGAGAACGACAATTAAGCCTCGATATCGATATATCTATAAATATACATATCAAAAGAAAGATAAACATATCCCTATCCTTTTACTCTCTCGATACAGTCAATTTAACGGTAGCATTTTCTTTCATGTTACATCATTATAAACGTTCAGATTCTTATTCATACAGAATATGATGAGTTATTTTTCGTCGTGGAAACCGTCATTTTGGAAATCGACAACGCATGTTCGAACATTGACACTTGCACCGTCGAACATTCATTTTACTAATTCGAGTTTAGGCGATTTAAAAGATTCGATTATCGATGAAAAATTAATGATTGAAATATCAACGAAATTACTTCAAAGTATTTCACCACCGAAATTACAGATTTGTTCACATGAAAATCAATGGTTTGCGCTCAATAATAGTCATTTATTAATCTATCGACAATTGGAACGTATTGGTCTTTGTCAAAGTGTTGGTAAACATTTTTTGAAACGAAAGAAAAAAAAACAAAAAGACAATTTCATTGATTATGTTTAGTTTGTGATCTTATTCGAACTGAAGATATACCAATTGGCATTCGACAAACATTGACACCCGTTGGAGTACAATCGAATGATTATATGGATGAATTGACAAGTCAAAATGAAGTTGTCTATTGTACAGATATACAAGCTGATTCATGTGGTTATTTAGAAGGAGAAGAACAACTTGACGATAGTATCATCACAGGAGATATTAGTGATCGGGATGATGATGATTCGGACGATGATGATGATGATCAAACTAGTAAGATTATTTCGTTTTTTTTTCTCTTTGGTATTGATCTTATGATTTTATTAGTATGGCCAACGCCTTTATGTGTTTCGAAATTCGAAGACATTGATTTAGACAACGATAGTCTTGAAGAACAACATAAAGAACTTGAAAGTTTATTGTAAAATGTTTTCATTAATTTTCTTTGAATTTGTTTCTATTTGAAATAAATGTAGGTGGGCTAATACAATGACAAGAAAAGAGAAAAAAAACAAACGAATAGTAATGATTAAAAGATAATTGAAAAGATTATCACAGCGATGAAGAGACATGTATACTCTCCGTCGTTGAACAGATTTCTGGAATGTGTATAAGAAGAAGAAAAAAAAGAGATTCAAGCAAATTGTTGAAGATTAGATTAAAACAGAAAAAAAAGAGACTTGATTTGATCGCAGTTTATTTGTACTTTCGAACACGATTGTATCGCATATATGGTCGGCAAACGCAACCGGCAATGAATAATACGCAGGCAATTATTAATATAACAGATAATAAATAACCACTATGTTCAGACTTTCGAATTGTTTCAACAACTTCACTGATATCATCGACTTGAGATATTGTTTTCCACAAATCTTTTCGTTGATTTAATACTTTTTGACATTGTTGTGTGACGGATTTCTGTATATTTATTAAACATTGCAACTGTTTACCGCTGCCAATCGGTATATCATTACAATATTTCAATAGATCAGCTTGACATGCAAATGCTAGTGCACGATCAACATGTATATCAGCTTTGCCTTCCAAAATAATTCGTTTGATTTGATCAGCACAATCCGAATCGCTGATTGCACCTTTCTGATATTTAAGTTTAAGACAATCTTCTTGATCCATGGCTGTACATTCGGTATCAATAAATGATCGACATGCATGATAAAGACGAATGTCAAGTTTAATATCTAATTTCGATGATTGAATGACTTCAACTAATTCACTTATACATTGAGAACTCAATGTTGCCTTTGTTTCAGTATATTTCATACGTAAACATTGAATAACTCGACCGCCCATTTCACGATCTTGAGTCTCATCAATATCTTTAAAAAAAATGAAAAATCAAACAAATCAAAGAATTCTCATGCAAACTCACTTTGTCGACCAGTTGGTTCTTCATCACTATCTTTATCATTATCCTCGTCATCATCATTATCGGCTTCTGTATCATCGATATCGACAATTTCCTTGTGACAATGTTGCGTAATATCCGTTCCACAACTTTCAATCAAACCTTTGTTAAATCTTGCATCTAAATCAAAACAAACTCGTTTCTTTCTAAAAGAAAAACAAGTTTCTCATTACCGCTATTCAATATCATCAATCGATGATATAATACACGTCGACATGCATTTGGCATCGTCGCTTGATTAGCATTCCGACGTAAACATGCGAGAATATTTTGTTTGTTTTCATTCGTACAGAATTTCTGAAAAAGACGAAAACCAATTCGTTTTCTTTCGACAAAAACAACAACAACACTGACTTGAATAGCATAACCGCATTTTGACATAAGACTGTAATCATTTTCCGGCATGATTATATCGAGTTTTTCACGTTTACGTAATTTGGCATAACATCGAGTGGAAACTTTTGCATTGTTTTCTTTCAAACAATCGAGAATCTGAATGAATTCATATTAATTTCATTATTCAAATGAATAATTCATTACTTACTTGAGCATTACCCGGTGCAAGATCTGCACAGAGTTTTCGAATATCATTTCGACATGCTCGTGCTAATGCCGGATCGAAATCGATACTTTCACTCTAAATCATTGGTTGTTTTTTGTTTTAAATTAATTTATCAAAAGAAAAAACTATTTTTACTCGTTGAAGAAGTTCGAATTTCAATTCTTCTCGGCAACCATCTCTCAATGAATTTTGTTTTCTCAAAATATCTTGCAACATTAGATCAGCAAGACATTGAATAACAGCTGATCTGACAATGAAACAAAACAAACGTTCATTGAACAAGAAATCATTTCAACTGACTTCGTCTTTTTTCCAAGACAATGTTCGTTAACTTCGGCAGCACATTGTTGTCGAAAAGAATTACTTAAAAATGCTTCGTCTTTCATACTGGTCTAGAAAAAAACGAAAGGAAAACTCAAAAGAATAAGAATTTCTTTGATTTCTTACGATTTGATGATGTTCAATACCAGCTTTACATCGAAAGTCCATACTTTGCTCATTTTTATGTGCGATTAAACAACGAATAAGATCGTTTTCTTTTCCATTGTCAATATTCTTTTTTTAGAAACAAAAAATAACAACAGAAATATTTATCTATCGATCTATCTTACTGAACAGAATGTCTGTATCATTGGTTCGCAAGCTTTCATAAGTAGAAAATCCAGAGAAGGATCAGCCATAGCTAATTGCGTATGATTTCGAACAGCAGCTTTGCATTTTTCTTCGAGTCGATTATAGTTTTTTTGTAAACATTTCATTTCCTATGTCGAAGAATTCGAAATTATGTTTATTTTTTATTCTGTCAATTATCATACTTCGCCTTTAACATCTGTTTTAACACATGTAGCCAAATCTGTTATACAATTTAACTCGATTTCAGGCATTAAACCAACTGATTGACTACGTATATGCATGAGACGTCGAACTTCCGATCGACAGTCGCTATCAATCTGAAAAAACGAAAAATAAAATAAAATAATAGAAAAAATTCAATTCGTTCTACTTTTTGTCGTTGTTGATATAAACAACCGAGATACATTCCAACTTGATTATCCGAGAGATCATCTTTCATTGACCAATCCGATGGTAAATGACAGTAAGTTTTGAGATTATTTTGACATGTACGCATTAATTTAGGTGTTAGTCTATCAAAACAAAACAAAAACCAGGTATATAATCGAATATGCTTTCATTCTTTACCTCCAGTCTCTCGCCATAAAATACGCTATTTCCATTAAACGATCTTCACATTCTTCGTTCATATGACTACTTTTCAAATTATCTAACAAACACATAATAATACTTGAATCTCCAGGTTTAATGCTTGGACAAAGTTTGTCAATTGCTGTTCGACAAGTTGATTCCAACAATGGATCAGCACGTATATCATTGCCTGGATCGACAGCTCGTACTAACGATCGAACAATCGACAAACAATTTGCACTAAATTCTTGTCCTTTTCGTGCTGCACCCAGTAGACAGTGAATCATTCGTCCACCACGTTGATCAATCGTACTGCTAGCACCTTGCTGAAACAACGATGGACAAAAACGGATCATTTCAGTTTTACATTCGGAAGCGAGTTCGGGCGAAAGTTCGTAATCGGACATTAACATACGACGATGAACAAGCATTTCACGTCGACATTCATCTTGAATATGATAGCCTTTTTTCAATCGTTCTTCGAGACATAATAATAATCGAACTAAAGATGAACGTTTATCGGAATCGTTAATATCAATTGAACATTGATGTTCTTTCATTTCAGCATCGCAAGCTACAAACAGAAAATAAATTATTTCGAAAACAAAATGATTCGTTCATCGTACCTCGAACTAACGGGATATCTGCTTGGATATTCGCAACAACTAATTGTTGTCGTCGATGAACTTCTTTTCGACACTAAACAAATCAAATTCAAGCTCAAATCGAAAATTCGAACTCTTCAAATTACCGGTGCTGACATCATTGTATTGAATTTTTGTTCGTACAAACATCGATAAACTCGTCCATTGCCCGCTGCAACTTGTCCACATAAACGTTCTCGATCATCTCGACATGCGTAATACAACGCTCGATCGAGATGATAGTCATCCGATTGCATTTCAGCTAGACGAAAGATTTCCTTTCGACAGTCACTTGTCAAATCTCGATATTGTTGAGAGAGACATGATACAACAGCGCCTTGTTCATGTGTAAGTTTTTGATTATTATCATCGAATCTTCCGCATTCGAACTTTGTTATGTCCGATTTACATGAATCAACAAAATATTCCGTCAAACGCCAATCATTGAAAACAACGGCTTGCAATTGATTGATAAAATATCGACATGAAGGTTCAGTTATATTGTTCAAATGCTCGTATAAACACGTAATCAAACGGCCACTGCCACGTTCATCATTGTGATCGGCACATTTATCGAGAATTTTCAAATCTTTTGAACATTGCCGTTGAGCAGCATCGTCAAAACGTGGATCATGAGTCATTTTAATTTTAAATTCATAGATAACATGTTGACATTCAGGAGTGAATAGATTCGCTGCATTATCAAGTTCATCAACACATTGCAAAACTTTCAAATTCGAAAGCGGTTGTTGACTTCCTTTTGCACAATATTTTCTCACATCAGCTTCGCAATCTTTGGCAGTTGAGAGTTGTGTCGACGGCGATGCACCTGAACGTACTGATTGCTTTTGTTGTTGTGGTTGGTTATTAATTTTAGATGGTGATTCATCTTCATCATCACGTTCTCCATCATCAGTTCTCTTATTCCAATTGCTTCTTTGAGCAATTATTCCGGAAATAAAAAGAAATAAATAGAAGTAACCTAATCGTTGCATTTAATATTGAAATGCTTATCTAAAACGTACGAAACAGTAAAAAGTAACCTAAATTTAGATAGTCGTCGTACGAGTAAGTCAAAAAAAAACGAGACAGAAAAGGAAAAACGCATCAAATGTCACGTATCATATTTTGATATGTACAAAACGTATTTTGAAGAAAGATTTGCATGAGAACAAGAAAGAAAAAGGAAACCTTGAATATGTTATTTTCTCCAAGCGAATCAAAAACTAGGGTTTGGCAAATAATTGTTGGCCCGAAATAAAAAAATAAACAATAAAATATTCTGTCCTGTTCTTGAGCGAGTCATAAACCATGTTCTTTTTCCATTTTTTACCTATGAAATGTCGTCAAGTTCAATTGAATGACCGAACTCAATCGTTTTGAGTAATTGGCTTGATATCGATTTCAGTTGACAGATCCGAGAAAGAAAAGTTCGAAACAAAAAATATTGAATAAAATTTAAAAAAAAACAAAACACAACAAACAAATTTGTAAATATGAAAAATTCGAGAAAAAAAACTGCTCTTCTCATCTGTCGATAGATGTCGGCGATATGCAGAGAATTAGTTTTAATTATACACATGCGGATATATAATTATGTTTCATATATAGAAAAATTAAACATAATCATAGATAATCATGATTTCCGATGAAAGATGTTCGTTGTTTGATGATAGAAGAAAAGTCTTAGTCGAGAAAGTTCTTTATCCTCGAATAAGTCCGATGGAGAAAGCCTATCGAATACTCATTCTCGGTGCTGGCATTGCCGGTTTATCTTGTGCGAAATATTTAATTGAAAATGAAATCGAAGATTTCCTGATTATCGAATCGAATGGAGAAATCGGTGGCCGATGTCAGACCATCGACGAATCGATCGAACTCGGCGCCGATATGTTTCATGGTCAAACATCGAACAATCCGTTGTATGATCTGGCCGAACAAAATCATCTTATCGAACAAATTGACGAATACGAACGTGATAATTGCTATCACGATGAAAATGGTCAATCGATCGATGAAGATCTTATTAATGAAATCAAGGAAATATTCGATGAAATCTTAGAGAAAAAAATTCCGACTTATCCCTATGAAAACTATCCGGATATATCGTTAGGAGAATTTCTTAGCACGGAATTAAACGATTATTTGCAAGTAACACGAGCAGCATTGGATGATGATGAAATCAATCAACGAGAGAAAGTCATCGATTGGTTTAGTAAACAACATTCATGTTTAAATATGATCGGATGCGAGAAATTAATCGATGTTTCTGTACAAGGTTGGAATTCATTCGAACGTTTATCGACAAAAATCGATGAACGTGTTTATGTCAAAGGCGGTTTAGTCAATTTTTTAAAACGAATCTTTCTCGAGAAAATTCCAATGAAACATATTCAATTGAATACCATCGTTCGACGTATTCATATTCATGAAAATCAAGGTTATGTATCCGTTGAAATTGTTCGAAAAAATCGAGAGATGCAAGTCTATCATGTTAAACATCTCGTTTGTACACAATCGATTGGTTGTTTGAAACAAACTATGCATGAAATGTTCGATCCACCATTGCCCTATACGAAACGATTAGCAATTGATAAGTTAGGATTTGGAACAGTTAATAGAGTTTATTTGATTTTTTCGAAACCATTTTGGGATGTTGATTTCAATTCATTTCATTTTCTATGGAGCAGAAATACGAAATGGAAACTCAATTGTCTCGAAAAAACACCGTATGATGTAAGTTTGATTTGATTATAGTTTTTCGAAATTTACTCAACATGATTCTTTTCTTAAAAGAGTCAATGGTGTAAAAGTATAACAGGTTTTCATGTTCATCATCATCTACCGAATACTCTTGTCACGCAAATATCTGGTCAAGCTGCAAAATATATCGAAATTATTCCGAATGATCTATTAGCAATTTGTTTTCAAGAACTTTTCAATCGATTTTATCCCGATTGTCAAGTACCAAGACCGAAACAATTGATCAAATCTCAATGGTCATCGAAACCGTTTATTTTCGGTTCACATACATTCATTCAACTTTGTTCGAATATACATGATATTAAACAAATAGCAACACCATGGCCAAATCTACCTTCACGGCCGTTGATTCTTTTTGCTGGCGAAGGAACACACGAACGGTATTACGGAACGATGCATGGCGCTTTTCTTTCAGGAATTCGAGAAGCAAAAAGAATTATTGATTTGTATGAAAATTTAAAATAAAACTTTGCGAAAAGGTACGCCATCTATTCAAGTAGAATCTTCTACGGTTACTACGGATCGTGATGAAGTTGAATATGAGATGAGTCAGTAGTCGGAAGTGATGAAGGAGAAAAAAATTATTTTTCGAAATACACTTGCCATTAGTTTATGGGCAAACGTTTTTCGAAAAGACTATCACGAAATAAAATGGAAGAATTGGCGAAACCAGACCCGTTTTCAGTTTATGTGCCTTTGGAATCACTGACTGAATCGACTGTGCGTTCGATTGTATCAGTGATACAATCAAATGAATCTCAAAATTGGGATTTAAGTCAACGTACTTTACTTATCTTTTTATTAGCAATTAATAAGAAATTAACTGAACTCGAAGTCTCTGAGGAAGAACCAAATATACAATTGAAAAACGTTCGTCAATGGCTTAAGTACAGTAATGGACAAGAAATAGATTGGGAAAAATTACAACAGAAATATGATATGATAGCTGACATGAAATGTGATGGTTTAGCACGATATTATAGTTCCAAAACTGCAGATCCTTATTTCGAGTTAACCGTGAATGTTGTAAGTTATTTCTTTGATTGATTGTCGAAACTATCTGTATCTTTAGCCATTTCATGGAGTAAACCAATCTCGTGAATATATGAAAAAGTATCGTAGTGAAGGATATAAAAAAGAGGAACTAAAATTGTATTGGAATGCTAAACAATTAGAAGATCTCTATTCGAACGAAGAAAACAAAGTACCACCTCATGATCCATCGGATGATGATGCTGTTGAAAATCTTCGTAAATATCCTGTTTCAAAACGAAATCATGATTGTAAAATCACTTATGTTACCAACGGTATCGAAAAAGCTGTATTCGATATACCTGAAGGCGCACAAATTATCGTTCTAAATTTTGCTGTAAGATTTAAAGAAGAATAAGGTTAACATCTTGTTGAAACGTTTTAGAATGAACAATCACCAGGCGGTGGTTATTTACGAAATGCACGTAAGGGAAATTCGCGTAATTATTAAAAATAATTTTAAAAAATTTGTTTGTAGGTGCACAAGAAGAAGTTCTTCTATTCAATTCCGATGGTTATCGTGCATTGCTCGATCTAAAATACGGACGAATGGGTGGCGGTTATGCAATTCCTGAATTTGGATGTGCCTATGTTCGTAACATGCGATGTGTTCATCCTGATTCATCAGACCGAACTCGTCTAGTCGATATGCTAGTTTCAGCATGTTACTGTTTATGCGGACAAGAACTCTACGATAATCCAAAAGATCGAGAACAGGTAAAAATGAATTTTCTATTGAACAATTCGATTGATCATCATTTTTGCTTAGTTAAAAGAAAATAATCTAGCCAAATTTCAAGCATTTATGTCTGCAGCAGTCGCAAATACGATCGGTGATGGTAGTAATACATATCTTTTACTTGGCCCAATTGGTACCGGTGCATTTGGAAATGACGTTGGAGATATTGGCGAAGCATTTCGTGATGTTCTCGATACGAAAATGATGAATTCAAATGAACCAATTCGTAAAGCTTTCGGAAATATTTGGTTTGTGTCAATAGACGATTGGAAAAATGAAGAATTCAAAGAGATTTTATCAATATTTGACACTGAGAAAAAAGAAGACAACTAATTTCTAAATATTCGTTTATTAGACAAAAAAAAACTGTGATTTGTTTGTCATTTATTTTTTATAAACATCGGCATAAAGGGAACGTTTCCACCAAACCGATGGTGTTAATGTTGCTGGATCGACATTTGACACACGTAACATTAAACCATAGCAAACAATATCTTCCGTAATAAATTGTTCACCTTCTTTGCCAAATATAATCCATTCTAATTCGCTATTATTAAAATTTGGATCGACTTTGACAGTTGCTTTGTATTGATCGTGTATCAAAGTTTCAGGACCAATGAATTTAATCGAAGCCGGATTGACTCGACATTGAAATACTAATTGATACCAAAAGACTTCGCCATTTTTTTTCGTTTGTTTCCACGGGAGAGCATATCGTGGATGAGCACAGTATTCAATACTTGGCGAAACGTAAACTCGAGCTGTGCCATCCTGATAAAAACAACCTGTTGTACTAACTTTGAGACCTGATGTGAGAATTTTCGACGCATTTTCACCTCGAGTACCGTGATAAGCGAGATACCAATGACCCCAACGAGCATCGAATTCTGTGTTATCTTTAGCAACTTTGATACCGAAACGTTTCCAACCTGAAGGACAAAAATACGGTTTTCCACCTTGATTAATCGGCGAAGACCAATAGTGAATATCTTTCGTTGTATCCGCTTGCCAACCATAGACTTTATTCCATCGTGGATCCATTAATTTATCTTCAATTTTCAATCCAAATTCTCCCAATGTAATCGATTCAACAGGTACATTCAAATCTTGGCAACATTTTCTTACAGCTTGCATTCGTGCAGCTGCATCGGGCGCTGTACCATTCAAATCGTCGACCACTTTCTTTCCGAAAGGTGGTTGAACAATCAAATGAATGATGCCTTTCGTTCGATCGACATTTTCCACACGAATGTTCTTCGTTGGTATGAGAAAAGCTTTGCATAGATTCGAAGAGAATTCCTCCCAAATACCATCGGAATTGTTCGCCCAACGATCCGTATTTGCAGTATCCAATTCCAATTGAACAAGAACTGGCATTTCCTGAGCTGAATAATAAAAAGAATTCATCAATAAAATTTCTGTTTTTTTTTTGTTTTGTTACCTTCGGGTTCTTTAATTTCTCCTGATATAACGGGAACATCGTCGCTTTTACTTGTTTTCTTCGGTTTAGTAACTGTTTTTTTCAATTGTTTATCGAATTGTTCGTTATTTTCCGAACCGACAGCTAATCGACATAGAAGAGCAGCGAGAGCATATTTCTTCGCTTTTTGAGCTAATCTTTGTCGGCCGAATTCGGCTTTCACTTCTTCTAATTGAATTTCAACTGCAAACAAAAACAAACAAAATTCAATGATCATCGAATTCTCAATGCTTACATTGATCAGGTTCAGGCTTTTTATTTCGAATTTCATCTCGTTTTGCCAGCCATTGCTGAGCATAATTAATCATTCCATCAACATCAAGTCGATCCAATTGTTTGCATAATTCATCTGGATTTGTTTCATCTTGTTTGTCTTTATCGAGTATAAATAATTGTCGAACAAATTTCCGTATGATTTCTAATCTCGGCGGTTCAACATAGACAACTGTTCGTGCAGCAAGTAGTTTCTTTGCATTATCGAAAATTCGATTCGTTTGTGTTAATGTTGCATAATTATTTTCAGTTGCAGCTTGATTAAATTTATTATTTCGAGTATTGATTTCACTTATACGTGCACCGTACGCATCTTTCCACCATCGTCGAACATGTTGAACAACATTATCAGCGTCAGCTTCTTGTAAAATTGTCATAAGTTCATCGAAATTAACTTGAAATCGTTGTGCTGAATTGATATATTCGTATGTTTCATTGCAAAGTTCAACGAAATTTTTCGTATTGCCAAATGATCGTGCAGAATTCTTCAAACGAAGAATATATTGTCCTGCTGCATTGACTTTCGTTTGAGTTTCAGCTCGTAATGTACCAATACATGTTTCATCGTCGATGACTGTTCGTTTTTCTTTCGTCGTACCTTTGTCTCGAAGTTCTTGAACAAATCCATCGACCAATGCTTGATCAGCACTATGCGAACCGTGATCTTTCTCCGGCGGTTTTTTCTTTAAAAAAATCGATTTTTCCTTTCGAATTTTCTCATATTTCTCAATTTCTTCTTTCTCAATTTCTCCGATACGATCATCGATTAATTGAACTTGATCATCAATAAAATTTCCAAGACAAAATGCTAAATCTTCATCCATGAGTTCTTTATTTGAAATTTACTCGGAAGTGACGAAGAATACAAAACAACAAGAAAGAACAAACTCTGGGCGGCAAAGAACAAACAGAAAAAAAAATTCAGATGGCGTCGTCAAGTGACTTGAAATAGGAAGACAAATTTTTTGCCAGTTGAGTGACATGAATTTCTTCTTGTAAATTCGTGTCCCGATTTCTAACAAAACAAACACCATTTTTAATCGATTCGTCCTTGAGAATTAAATGAAATGGAATGTGCTCGCAGGATTGTTCGTCAATTAAACGAAGAACACGAAGATGATATTGATAGGTCAAAGATTTCGAAAGATACAAACAAAGTTCAGTTGACTTTTCTGATGATTCAATTGCTATTTGATAGATTGCTAATAACGGATGAATGAATTTCATTTGTGAATCAATTAATAAACTCGTTAATGTTTGATTAACATTTAAATTCAAGTCAATGGACGAATCATTGGAATTACTTTCAATGGTTTCTAATTGATACGGTTCGAAATCTTTCGAAAACTGATATTGAATACTGAATTGATTCGATTTCGTTGAGATACATTGCAATTTTTCACGTTGAGATATGTATTTCTTCCAGAAACGTGTTCGTTCATTTGATAGAGAATTTAAATTAATTTCTTTCAATGGTTTCAAATAACGAACATGAAAGTATTCATCATCGACTTGCTTGTCTTTTGCTAAAATCAATGGTAAATTTGATGAATTTTTTGGCTGATTATCTTGCCAAGCAATTGTCAAGTTTGTCGATGGTTTGATTTGATCGATTGAATCAACCCAAAGGAAATTATAACGACCTAAACTATGTCGAATGAACGATTCAATCCATTCACGTCGAAAATTGAACAGTAAATTCGATGCTAACGGACCATAGGAGAAATTCGACGAAGATTTTCGGAGAAAGCCGGATTTTAAACCGATTTGAATTAGTTCGGATAACATGGAAACATAAATGAAAATCCTTTAATTTCAAAAAAGTATCTTTTTCGAATCAGATAGATGTCGTCATCATTGAAAATTACCCTTTTATTGGTCAGGTGTAAATCCAATATGTGTTTGTTAATTGTACTCTGTGTCATTATTTTTCGTCATCATATGTCTACTCCACGTAAACGAGCACGTCCCGATTCGGACGACGAACTCTATCTGTACGATTTATCTGAACGTTTTCATTCATTTTGTTATCCTCAAACAGATAATGATGATGATTCATCGAATACAACCATCGACGATTTATGTCAACGTTTAAACGAACATGATCTTCAGTATCGTTCGCAGATTCATTTAAATCTACAAAATCTTGCGCAAGAAATCAATGTTAACGAAAAGAAACTAGCAGAATTACAGTTTTCCATTGAACAAACTCAAGAAACATTGAAACAACGAGAAAAATATTTGAAATTAGCGAAAGTAAAACGTCGACAACAGTCAGACTATGTAACAATGTATAATAAAATCAATCACTATCAAACACGAGAAAATCTCGAACGAAAACTTCAACAATTAACTCAAGAGTATGATCAACAGAAAGCTGAACTCAATCATCTCAATCAACGTTTAATTATCTATCAAAAACAATCGAAAGTTGTACTTTATTCACTACTTGAACTTGTTGGATTTATTGATGTTAAATTGCCGATCAATTTCGAAGATGAAATCGGTCGATTAGATAGTAACCCTTTGTTAGAAATCAATGGAGATAAATAAAATATTTCATATTCTATATCTTGTTCTTTGTTAAAAAAATTTAAAAAAACCAGATAATCATTGATTTTAGATTTTGTGTTTTTTCTTCGCTCGTAACAATGGCATCGGCTGGATATTCCCGTCCACAGAATTATGTCAGTTTCATTGAAGGGCACAAAAAAAAGGATTTGAAAATTTTCTTCTTTTCTAGTCATCGGTTCGAGACGATGATGATGAAGCTCTCGATATTCGTATTGATTCGTAAGTGAATTTGTATTAATCAATTTGAAAATTTTTTTGTTTGAATAGTAACAATCAACAACGATCGACAAGTGACAATACTGTTAAAGCGTAGAGATCTTTGAATTTTATTTTTGGTTTCTTGAAAAATTCGTTTGTTTGGTCTATGTAGACTCCATGGTCAAGTTCAAGAAGTTGTCGGTGTTATGAAACAAAATATCGACAAGATCTTAGATCGTGATGTTGCTTTGAATAATCTCGCTAATCGCGCTGATGAATTACAATCATCAGCAACAACATACAATCAAACAACAAAACGATTGAGAAATAAATATTGGTGGCAAAATATAAAAGTAAAACAAAAAAATCTATGTTTCATTTCGATCCTCGACTCGTTTCGTGTAGACTAACGTTTGTATTGGAGGAATCATTGCTGTTTTTATTTTGATTATTATTTGTAAGCTAACATCGGAATGAAATTCGTGGGCTAGGTTTTTCTTTTCTTTTTTTTTATAGTATCGGTTGCTTTTGGTCGAAAGAAAAATTAAGGTGCTGGTTTATCTCTCATTGATCTATAAAAAAACATTCGTTCTCAGTTTTCATCTCATTTTATTTTATTTTATTTAAATAAAAAAAAACGAAAAGAATAAACTTTTTTCGTGCATTGAATTCAATCAAACGTATCTTGTCGAGATCGACATTAGGCATCGTGGAGATTGAAATGACAAAAAAGATGAGAAGCTAATTATTGTCTAAAAATGCAATCCAGTATAATGCTGTTGAAATGCATGTGGATGATAGAAATAGTTCGATGTTGGTCGAAGTGGAAGAAGATTTTCGAATGATGATGACGAAGGTGATTGAGGACAACTGTCGGTTGTAGCAACTGAATTATTCATTGTTGGCGAATGTGTCGATCGTTTGACGGGAGATGTTGATGCTTCATGCATTTTCATATGTTTACGCAAGGCTAGAAGAAGAAAAAATCCGATGAAATTCAATTTAATATTATGAGGGAAAAAAAAACGTCATACATGATGGATGAGTGTACGTCTTTTCACAGCCGTCGATTCGACAGACATACGGTTTGTCAAATGTGTGAACATGTTGATGTTTTTTTCTATCTGAACTATTAGCAAAACTTCGTTCGCAATATGAACATTGGAATGGTTTTTCTCTAGAAAAAATGAAAGTTTATTTTCGAAATCGAATTGTATTGTTCAAATGAACTAACCCTGTATGAGTTCGTTTGTGAATTTTTAAATTTTCCGAACGTGCAAACACTTTTCCACATGGAGAATACGGACAAACAAATGGTTTTTCGCCTGTATGAACACGAATGTGATTGACTAGTTTATATTTCGCTTTAAAACCTTGTCCATGTCTTGAACAATCGAGCCACAAACAAACATGATTCGATTGTTCACTACTACCGACATGTTCAATAGTCAAATGATTAACTACAAAGAAAACAAATCATCATCATTATTATTTTTTGACTCATTGTGAATTATTTTACCGAGATCTTGCATTTGAGAAAATGTTTGATTGCATAATCGATTGGTTTCTTGATCGATCCATTTACAAACATGAGTTTCTTGTTTGTTACTTGTCGATGGAAATGTCGGATATAATGGAGGAAAATAACTTGCATGCGGATGATAAGCATACTGTTCGGTTGGATAGGAAATGTATTCTTGTGTTGGATATTGATGATGTTCATGAGGATTTGTCGGTAAATTGAATAAGAAATTTGATGATGGATTTGAATAATGTATACTGTCAAATGATGGATTGCCGAGATCAAACATTGCTTTATTAAGAATGTAGCACTGTGTGAAATCGTCGCTTTGTTAGTATTTAACCAAGGTGTTGAATTTTGTGTTGTTGCTTTTTAACTGAGTTCTCACCAGGATCAATGTCGTTTTCTGCTTTCTTTTCGGTTAATAATTGAGAAATCAAATAAATATACGTCGATTATAGAAGTCGACAAAAATTCGAGAATCTCTCGCGTTGCTTTTTCTTTTTTTAGGATTATATATCCGAACTCCTAAGGTGAAAAATCGAATGATGAGAAGAGAGGAAATGCATGTCTGTTATATCCAACTGTGTCTTCCTTTTCTCTCTTTCGAAAGAGAAAGAAACTGTAGGGTGTTGATTGGAGAAAATCATGCTGAGTTTGTTCTCTTCTTTTCTTCCAATGCGTTCATTTTTCGACTTTTTTTTTAATTCACCAATGGGAACGTAATTCTCTTTCAAAAGAACTGAAAATGAGTCGAGTTCATTTACGTGTCGAACTAATTATTCGTTCATTAACTTCTGTGTCGCCATATGATTTTGATCAGTTCCACTTCAAATGTTCACGAGAAATGAAAACACACATTGTCAATTGATACTAGTTTTCGTTTTCGGATATAGATAATATTATTTTCTTAGCAAATAAGTGTGATTAATGTGGTAATATTGGGAAATTGTTCGTTGTTCTATCATAGAGAAATTCGAAGGTGAGAAAATTGTTTTCACCCTAAAGCAGCAGGCTATTTGTTCATTCGAATCGATTTGTTTAATCCGACGCAATCATTTTCGGTAGGACTCAGCAGGTGAAAAGAAAAAATTTATTCGATAGAGATAGAAAAAAAGATCATGTAAAAGCAACTCGAGTATTGTTCAGCGTTTTTCGTTCGTCGACTTCTTCGAATGGACTTGCTTGTGAGAGTTGAAACGATTTCCATGACGAATAATCCGTTCGTGCCGAACGGTTTTTCGATGATTTCTTATGTGAACTCGATTGAATATGAAAGTTATCTTCGACGAAGACGGATACTTGTTGTTGAACATCGTCAGTCAATGGAAACGGTGTATTGAGCATTGTATCTTGACGAAGCATCGATTGAGATCGTTGTGGACTTTTGGAATGATTTCGTGGAGTTCGTGGCGTGACGGCCGTCGAACGAGCACGATAACTTCGTTGACTATCTAAAACTGTAGGACAAAAACGAAAACATTTTGGCATTCGTTCGATATGAAATTAACCAGGAGTTTGAACAGGCAAAGCAGGAGTATTCGGATTTGACATTCCTTCGAGATAGTATTTCAATTGTTGCAATTCGCCAATTAAACGATGAACGATAGTTCCGACTTTAGCTTTACGTTTTTCTGTATGTTTTAGAAGAGTTGCTAAGTCGTCGATGTATTGTAAATCCTTTTGAGCAGATCGTTGTTCGATTTGACGATCATTTTTCCAGCCGATTTCCAACGTTTCTAGCAAAATAACAATGAAATGAATGATTTCGTTTTGATTGAATTCTAACCATGAAGATTGTGATTATTTTCATCGAGATGTTTTATATCGGTATTTGATTGTTCAGTAAAACGATCGAATAAATTTATTTGTGATTTTAAATAATCAATTGTCTGAATAAAAAAAAACAATCACCGTGAAATTATCTAATCCGAAATCTCTCGATTACTTTTTGAAAACGTTCATTTTCTTCTTCTAAAGTTTCCAATCGACAGCCTTTCTCATAGATTTCTTCTTCTAATTTCAACGTTTCAGTGTGAGTATTCTGCATATATTCTTGTACTTCACGTTGAGATTCTTTAATTGCTAGAACTGTTATATCACGTGATTTATTCTTCTCCCGAATATCCTTTTCTGTCGAGCTAATTTTGTCTAAAACTTCTTGTTTTTTACGTTTGGTTTCGATCATTGTTTCTTTTGCTGATTCATAATTTCTCGAAATTTGTTCATGTTGATCTGTCAAACGTTCGAAGTCCGGTGTTGTTTCAGTAACTTTCGTTCGATTGATATCAATCGATTTCAATAATTGACTTGTAGAGATTTCAAGAGATTGAATGTGTTCTTCGAATTGTACCTTCATTTGTTTATATTCTTCATTGAGATTTCGTAATCGTTCGTCTAATTGATTTAATTGTAGTTGATCTTCGCGAGCATTTCGATCCAGAATTGCTTTCTAGAAGATCGAAGAAGAAGGAAAAATTCGAGATTGAGTTTTATATATATCGAACTCGTTCGCTGAGATCGTTCACACGAGCTGTTGTTTGTGTGACAAATCGATTGTGTCGAATGTCATTATTTCTCGATGTGAGCTTGGCTTGTTCGATTGTTTTGAGCAGAGCTTCACGTTGTTTTTGTTTGGAAATTCTATGCAAAAGAATAACGAATGACGAGTTCGTTCGTTGTTAGTTGATTTCAAACCGAGTATTTCGAATTTGTTGAAGTTCTTTTTCGAATGATTCCATTTGTAATTTCAATGAATCAATCATCATTTGATGTGCTTCTCTCATAGCATCGAGTTCTTTCGTTGTTTCCGTATTATCAATATTAAGTTTCGATGTTTTCTCTAATTTCACTGCAATATCTTGTTTGATTTCTTCTAATTCTTTTCCAATATCAGTTATTGTTGTTTCGAGAGTTTTCGATGTTTCATTGTGTTCTTCGATATGTTTCGAAACTTCATCATGTTTCTGTTTGAGAACTTTCAATTTTTCTGTCTCTTCATTCGTTCGTTCGTGTGCCTGCAGATACAAAAAAAAACGAACAGTTCGATCTCAAGAATTCAACTGCATTGATTTACAGTAGTCGATCGTTGTTCAAGAGACGCTTTCTTCGTTTGATAGTCGAGCAATGCAATACCGCATGATTCAGTAAATTGAAGTCTAGAATAGAAGTATGGAAATTATGTTTTTCTTTGAGAATGAATCGATCGAACCGATCTTGTAGCAAACGATCATGTTCACGTTGTTCCATTTCGAATAGTTCGTTTTGTTCGTCGATTTTTCTTCTGAATTCAAGATTTTCATTTTCAAATCGTTCACGTTCCTAATTGAAGTAAACAGACAAGAAACTCGATAATTTCTACTTGATTTATTTTGCTGCATTTTACTCGATACATTGTTCGTAATTGCATTTCACTTTCAGTTACTTTATGCAAAGCTAAATCGACATCTCTGAAAACATTTAGGAAATTATTTATGTCAAATAAAAACGGCAATGCGAGACTTTTTTAGTAATTTATTTGCTTCTTCTTGTTCATCGAATTTTTTCGATGTTGTTGCCTAGGGTTCATATGTATTCAAAAATTGGAATGATAAATAGATATTGAAGCTTACGATTTCTTCTTCGAGACGAACTTTTTCTTGTCGAGCTTCGTTTCGTTCTTGCATGAGACGTTCTTTTAATGCCATGATATCTTCTTCTAAATCGAATGTCTTTTCGAAAACAGAAAAATGAAAAATTATGATTCGAAAAGCAAAACTAGAGTTTACATGTTGATTTGTCTCTCGAACAGTATCTCGTGTTTCATTTAAATTAATTTGTAGTCCAGCTTTTTGTGAAACACGTTGATTCACTTCGGATATAGTTGTATCATATTGTTGCTGAAGAGCATTTTTTTCTGCTCTACAGATATACGTATTTTCAAATGAAATCATCATAGAAAATCGAGTTTCATTTTCTCTTACTGTAACATAGAAATCGCTTGAGTTAGTTGTTTATCTTGTTCAGAGAATTGTTTCACTTTTTCGAGATGTGCATCGAGTTCTTTTTGTAGGTTTTGAATAACGCTTACGTTTGATTCTCGAGCCATATTGACAGCAGCTTGAATTTCGTTTTTTATAGTTATTGGTAGAAGTTTTAATTGATGACGAAGTTGACTCGATTCGATGGATTCAGTTTCATAATCATTGTATAATTTCAAAATTTCTTTTTCCTAAAAAGATACTTTATGAAGAAAAGAAGACAACGACGAATATGTCTCAGTTACCAGAGCCATTAAGGTATCGGCAACTAAATCGATATTACTTAGATCTTCATCATTCAGAGTATTTGCTCGAAAAGATTCGCCTTTAGAAAACAAAAAACTGCACATTGATTTTTTTTGGGAAATAAAATTCGAATTACCAAGTTGTTTTAAATGACGAACTGCATTTCGAATTGAAAGACTTATTTCGGAACTATCGTTAAAAACCATTTTTACTCAATTGAAACTAATCGATTCTATTTACAAGATTTCGATGGCTGCCATTTCTATGTTGATTTTTGAGAGCCACAATAGTTACCTTTGAATGTCGAGAATGGAAGGACATCTCTCAATCAAAGAAAAACGAACAGCAGTGTTGCGCTAGACGTTATTATAATAACATTTCAAATCAAATTGACAGTCGTCGACGTTGCCATTAGATAAATGAGAGCTACGTGCAGACGAAAATAAATTCTGATTAAAGAGATGTGCTGTGATGGCCGAGTGGTTAAGGCGTCTGACTTGAAATCGTGTCATATCAAGGAATCAGATGGGTTCTCCCGCGTAGGTTCGAATCCTACTCGCAGCGAATTTCTTTTTATTTTCATTTTTATGAATTTCTTTGAAATCATATGTGCATTTCAAATATTGTTCTCGAATAATCATCACTTTCAATGTGCTGCGATGGCCGAGTGGTTAAGGCGTCTGACTAGAAAACACACAACTAGGTATCAGATGGGTTCTCCCGCGTAGGTTCGAATCCTACTCGCAGCGTCTCTTTTTTTTCTCATTCTCTCCGTCTGTCAAATCGAACGAACGATTATTTGAATAGCTTTTTTATTGATGACAAACTTGAATATGCTGTGATGGCCGAGTGGTTAAGGCGTCTGACTTGAAACCATGTCATATCAAGAAATCAGATGGGTTCTCCCGCGTAGGTTCGAATCCTACTCGCAGCGTTTCTTTTTTCATCTCTCAATCTCAATTCGAATACTTTATATGTTTAGTAATTAGTACAAAAAATGTTTTTTTCATGGTGACAAGCACAAGTGTGCTGCGATGGCCGAGTGGTTAAGGCGTTTGACTGGAAAGAAATTACTCAAGTATTGCGTATTTAATTCTAAAGTGAATCGTAGACAAGGGGTGGAAATCAACGAAACTGTCGACTACGTTAATATTCGAATGAACTCAATTCATATGACAGTAATCAGATGGGTTCTCCCGCGTAGGTTCGAATCCTACTCGCAGCGAATTTCTTTTTT